>CETH01184596.1_pt1 | contig 65790 bp, 59 predicted proteins | sample 361461 | NCBI WGS metagenome assembly CETH01 (sample SAMEA2622695, study PRJEB7988) | marine metagenome | isolation source: saline water (ENVO:00002010), including | reverse complement strand
TTATTATTATTATTATTATTAAACCAATTAACAAAAATAGGTGTTGGATAGCCAATATCCCAACTTGATTCATTTAAAATATATTTTTTGTCCCAGAAGTTGGGATATTCAGGATTGTTTGTTTTATGCTTAGAAGACACAATCAAACCAAACTTACATTCTCTGCCTCATCTCCTCTTTGTCCACAAAAAGAATCGAATTTGACTTTAATACCTTCTTTTAATCTAATTCCTTTGCGAACATTAGAAATATTAACAAAATAATCGTTGCCATCAGATCCTTCAATAAAACCCCAGCCATTTTGCTGGTTCCATTTTTTTATATATCCATATAACATACTACGCTAAGGTTTAAAACCTACATCTAAGTTGAATTCAGATGGGAAATCATAGCCTTCTCTATCAGGGTAATGCATCATAGAATTGATGTTATCCCATGTAACTAAAAAATTTGCATCAACTCTCTCTTTTATAATTTTTTTATCTGGAAGAGGCTTCCCATCTTCATCTACAGTTTTAGCAAGAATTACACCTGGATGTTCCAACCACAACCCAATATGATCAATACCTTTAATTAAGTAATGACCTGATGGTGAATCAATGCCTAAATCTCGTATTTTATCAATATCTCTAAAGGCAATAAACACAACATCCCCTATAGCATCTTCAACTTTAAACATTGTAAATATAGAATGAGAAATTATTCATCTTCATCAAGCCTAGTATTTATATTCTTAATAGATTCTTCTAACTCTGCTAATTTAACATTAACCTTTCGGAAATCTCTTTTAGTTGTCGTTTTAACAGAACTAATATCATCTTCTAAGTCAGCAAGTGCATCTTCTAAATCATCAAATCCTTTTTTCATATCTCTCATAATTTTATCAATCTTTAAATCCACTTGAGAAAAGGCATTATTAATTGAGTCTACCCTGGCATCATAAGTCTTTATATGATTTTCAGTCTTATCCCATAAATTTGCTAAATGCTGCTTAGTACCGTTTAACTTTAAATCCAACCTATCAAATAATTCTTTAACTTCATTAACATCAGCTATACGAGTATCATCCCTCTCAACAATACTATCCATTTTATCAACCCTTTCAGGGTCTATTAACAACATATAAGAAGCTCCAAATAACAAAATTAATACTAATACAATCCATACTGCTCTATCTTTTAATATATTCATAAATTATTCCTTTTTATTTCTGAGATTCAATTTCATTAATTTTAACTTCCCAATCTGATAAATCTGAAGGATTTCCTTTATCATCACTAGATTGAGTTTCTAAAGTATTACCTTCTTTAATCATATTATACATCTTTTGACGTTCATCTTCCCTTGTTTTAAGTTGGTCAAAAGCTGATGTGATTTCATTGTTAAAGTCTTCTATGGTTTTACGCAATCTACTTATTAATTCTTCTACAAGAACTGGGCCATAAGATTCATTTACGCCTTCGACTAAATCAGACATATTATCTTGAATAAACTTATCCTGACCTTCATTTGATTTTAAATCAATTCCCATATACTAAATTACAATTTTATATAAACAACGTTCTAATTTAAGAATCTTCTTCATTTAATTCTAAATCATTTTTAGAATCAATATCGCTGTTTTTAGAAGACTTTTTCTTATTGCTAATAACAAGCTCGTATATTGCAGTAAAATTATTTAATATATAAATAAAAATCAATGTAACTACAATAGAATAAAAAATATAACCTAGTCCAATTATCAAACCATTAATAGAACAAAATAAAAATTTATATTTTTCTTCTAAAGTAAAATCTTCTAGATTGTGAGCTAAATAATAAATAAGTGCAAAAAAAATAATGCCTATTAAAAATGAGTTATAATCTGGAATTAAAATAATAACACCAACCAAAGAAGATGCAAGAAAAGAAATCAAGGGGTAATGAAAAACAAAAGCTTTATCTTCTTTATCAGAAGTATAAGATAAAGCATAGCCTGCTATTACAGCGATGACAATTTTAAATATATAAACAATTAATTGAAACATTTTTCAAAGTTAATATAACTATTCTACAACTTTCATTCTTAATCTAATTTTAGATATATTGATAAAAGAAAAAACGGGTGTGCCTAAAATATTGTAATCAGGAACAAATCCCCAGAATCTTGAATCATAGCTATTATTCCTATTATCTCCAACCATAAAATAATAATTATGATTTAATGAAACTATTTGATTCGAGGATATATGTTCCCCATCAATTTTTAAATTATTTAATAAGAAATTTGAATCTGAAAGTAAATTTTCTTTTATGATATCAGACCAAGGATTAATAAGCTTATCTTTTTCTCTTTGAATAATTAGTTTCCTTTTATATACATCCTGTTCTTTTTCCTGTTTATCTGGAATACCATTTAAATTATTATCAGCATAATTTATAACTAAACTAAAAACCTTATATTTAACCAAGCCTTTAAGTCTACTGATTTGCACAGGATCGTTTAAATCAATTTGATAATCATTTATTTCCAATACATGTCCATCTAATAATAATAAAGTTAATAAAGATTCCCAATCTTTAACATTTTTAAAATTAACAGGCATACCCTTATATGGAACTACAAATTCAGAGATATTATCAGAATTACCAAAATCCCATTTTAAATTTTTATTTATATCATCATTTTTCATATCAAACAAATCTACGCCAGAATCATAAGAAGCATTCCTATTAATATCTTGGTAATTTTCAGGCTTAAAATCAGGATACAATGTATGAGAAAACCAAGTTTGATATCTATCATATACCCTAATTGTATCTGCTCCATTTGGAAAATAATTCTGCTTTAAAAAATTAGAAGAATAACTTCCAAATTTTTTTGTAAACTGACCTTCTTTTGGGAGTTCTTCATATATATTATTAACATATATTCTACCTTCATCTATTTTAACTGTATCTCTTGGCAGGCCTATGCATCTTTTAACATATTTCTGAAAAGGATCTCGTGGAAACTCGAAAATAACAACATCATTATTTCGAATTTCTTTAAACTTAGGAAGCCTAAATGAGGGGATGTAAAAACCAAACCTAGTATAAGGAATTCCAATCCAATTAGGTGTACGCATACCATAAATAAATTTATTACCTATTAGCATATCTCCAATTAAAATGGTTTCCTCCATTGATCCAGTAGGTACAATATAAATTTCTACAAGACAAGTTTTAATAGTAAGAGCAACAATAATTAAAACTATCAGTTCTTTAAATTCTTTTAATCTATTCTTTTTATTCTTCATTAATATGCTACTGAAGCACCTCCTCTTCTACTATCAGAACAGGCATACTTGATTCCTAAAGTATCTAACATTATACAATTTGCTTCTCCTATTGAAGACCTTATTTTAATATCATGCCCATATTTATTTAACGACTTAACCAAGTCAGGGTTAAAAGAGTATTTCTCTGTTTGAATCACATCAGGTAGCCATTGATGATGAAAACGCTTGCTTTCAACGGACTCTTTTAAAGACATATTAAAATCAATTAAATTAATTAATATTTGTGCTACAGTAGTAATTATAGTGGAACCACCAGGAGAACCTAATACCAAAAACAAATCTCCATCTTGATTTTCTACAATAGTAGGGGTCATAGAACTTAACATTCGCTTTTCAGGAACTATTGAATTTGCCTCATTCCCAATTAAGCCATACATATTAGGATAACCAGGTTTAATTGAAAAATCATCCATCTCATTATTTAGTAAAAAACCTGCTTGATCAACAGTTATTCCATTTCCAAACCAACCATTAATTGTTGTAGTCAAACTAACAGAATTCCCATATTTATCAACAATAGAAAAATGTGTTGTTTCTTCTGATTCTTCCATAACATTTATAATTCCATGATTGATTTTTTTACTACAAGTTGCTCTTCTATGAGATATTGTTGAGTATCTATCATAAGCATATTCATCAGAAATCATTTCATCTAATGGGATATTAACAAAATCCATATCACCTAGATACTCAGCTCTATCTGCATAAGCTCTTTTTTCAATTTCTACTAATAAATGTATATATTCAGAACTTCTTGGACTATATTCGGCTAAATCAATTAGCTCTAATTGATTTAAAATATTTGCTAAAGTTATACCTCCAGATGATGGAGGAGGCATTGAATATATAGTATATCCTCTATAATCAAATTCAATAGGATTTCTTTCAACAACTTTATAAGATATTAAATCTTCATGAGATATAATTCCACCCGTTCTTTTCATACAATCAACAATATAATCAGCTGTTAAGCCTTGATAAAATTCTAAATACCCATATTTTGCAATTCTTGATAAAGTATTAGATAAATCTTTTTGTATTAATTTTTCATTAATTTTAAATGGAGAATCCTTTACAAATATTTTCATTGATTCTTTATCATGTGAAAGTAGAGTTTTATATCTTTCAGAATTCAATATTCTTACATTATGATAATCTAAATCAAAACCATACTTTGCAAGCTGAATAGCTGGGTATAAAAGAATATCCCAAGGCAAGGTCCCATATTTTTCATGAGCATAACCTAATCCATAAACAGTACCCGGAACACCAGCAGCTTGTGCAGAATATCTACTTTTACCTGGAATGACAGTTCCAGTGGAGTCAAGAAACATATCCTTAAATGATGAGAGTGGTGCTTTTTCCCTAAAATCAATTGTTGTGACTTCTCCATTTGCAAGTCTAATAACCATAAATCCTCCACCTCCAATATTGCCAGCACTAGGATGAGTAACAGCAAGAGAAAATGCAACAGCTACAGCGGCATCAATAGCGTTCCCTCCATTTTTCAATATTTGAACGCCTATTTCTGAAGATTGTTTTTTTGAACTTGCGACAGCGCCATATTCACCTACCGCATTAGCAACTTCGAAGCTATAACTAAATGTAATTAATATAATACTAAGAAATTTTTTCATTATAAATAAATACTATCTTTGGTTTATTATTAGGAATAAACTTAACTAAAATTACATTAAACCATTTTGTTTTCTTAGATTCTTTTTCTTTTATTTCACGGTCAATTAAACTTAAAAATAATCCAACATCTAAATCAATCTTCATATTTTCAGCTCCTAATTGAAATAATACTTTTATAAAAACTTTTTTAATTGAATTCGTATATACAAAATCAATCTTCTCATTATTATTTAACAATAAATTTTGATTTTCAAGGGTATAATTCCTTTTAATAAAATTGATAGCGACTATTCTAGAAGCTAAGATATTAAAAGAATTTGTCTTTTTGTAAAAACTGTAATCAGGTAAATATGATTTGACTATTTTAAATGATTTTCTATGTATTGGAGTGGCTTTAAATTCCTTTAATGCCTCTATATGAAATTTAGTTCCATAGCCCTTATGTTTATCAAATTTATAATCAGGATATATATTATGATATTCACTCATAATTCTATCTCTTTCTACTTTGGCAATAATAGAAGCAGAGGCTATACTTAATGAAAGACTATCTCCTTTTATTATATTATCCTTAGAAATTAATTTAATATCTGAATAAGGACCATCTATAAGTAAATGATCAGGCTTACACCTTAAATTTCCAACAGCTCTTTTCATTGCTAAGAATGTTGCTTGTAATATATTTAAATCATCAATCTCAATTTCATTTGCAATGCCAATACTTACATCTAAAGCATGTTCCTTAATAAGCGCAAACAGCTCTAACCTTTTTTTTGCTGTAAGTTTTTTTGAATCATTAATTCCTTCGATATCAAATTCAGGAGTTAAAATTACACATGCAGCAACGACGGGACCTGCAAGAGGACCCCTGCCTGCCTCATCTATTCCAGCTATATATTTTAAGCCTTTATTCCAGTATTTATATTCATATTTCAACATTTCCATAAAGTAAAATTTAGTTTTTAATATTGAAATTTCCTTAAATTTAATTAACAGGGGTGCTTAAAATGCTGAGAACATACCCTATAACCTGATCTAGATAATACTAGCGGAGGAAGTCATGATATATATATTATTGCAAATACTACTAATTTCTTTTACTTTTTCAAGTACTTTAAATCCAGATACAACGTCTATATTAATTCCTGAGGTTGAAATTTATGGTGGAATAAATGAGTCTTCTACTTCTGCTAATATTTCGATTATAAAAAACAAGAAATTTGTAAATAATGGGAAGAGAAATTTTGAAGATTTAATACAATCAATATCAAATTTACACTATGCAGGAGGAACATCAAGAGCAAGATATTTTCAATTACGTGGATTGGGAGAACTAAGCCAATTTTCTGGAGAGGGAGCTCCTCACTTTTATGTAGGTTGCATTATTGATAATATTGATTTTTCAGGTATAGGAATGATTGGAATATTAGATGATATGAAACAAATAGAAATATTCAAAGGACCTCAATCTTCTTCATATGGGCCTAATGCTATGGCTGGAGTTATTAATTTTATAAGTAATGATCCTAGTAAAGATAAAAATTTAAATATAAGTAGTAGTATATATTCAAATAATAGTTATAGTTACACAGCATCTTCATCATTAAAACTTACTAATAAAGTATTATATAGATTCACTTTATCACAAAATTACACAGATGGATTTATTAATAATATATCAAATAAAAATCAATCAGACACCAACTCAAAAGATGAATCTTTATTTAGAATGAAATTTTTATATACTCCAAATAAATATTCATCAATTCTATTTACAACATACTTTGTAAACTTAAATAACAAGTATGATGTTTGGACACCTGACAATAATGGATTTACAACATTTTCAGATTTTCAAGGCCTTGATAAACAGAATACTAAAGCTTTATCTATCAAATCAGACTACAAACTTAACAATAGTATTCTTGAATTAATTACAACTTATTCATACAACAAAATATTGTACTCATATGATGGAGATTGGGGAAATTTAAATTATTGGGAAGAAGAATATGATTATTATGAAAATAGTCCGATTTATTTTGATGATGAGGCATGCAATAATGCTTACCAGGGATACTTGATGTGTCCAGATAATTATTATCCTTATGCATTTACAGATGTTACAAACAGAATTCGTGAATCATATTCTCAAGAGCTTAGAGTAAAATATAATTTGAGAGGTAATGCAATTTTAACATCAGGATTATATTATTCTCAAATAAAGGAACATGATAAAAGAGATGGTTGGTTGTTTGCAGGAGCAGCTACAAATATTAATTCAATTTTTGATATAACAAACTATGCTTTGTATACTCAAATATCTTATCCTATCACAAATTCATTATTAATATCTTCAACTTTAAGATTTGATGTGAATCATACAAAGCAAGATTTAAAATATAACTATTACGATAGTTATTATAATATTCTACAAGATGAATATCAAAATCAAATAAAAGATAAAAATCTTATTGGTGGTAATATCAAAATAAATTATCAATACAACAAATCATTAATACTTAATGCTTATATATCCAGGGGTTATAAGACATCAGGCATAAATCAAACTCAATATCCTGATTTTGATGAGAGTTTTAGAATTTATGATACTGAATCATGCAACAACTTAGAGCTAGGATTAAATTATAATTCAAAAAAATATAAGTTAAAACTATCTTCCTTTTATATGGAAAGAATCAATCCCCAATTGCGTTTATCTCATCAATACACAAATGATCCAACGAGCTTTGACTATGCTACTTATAATGCTAAATCCGCCTATCACTATGGAATGGAAATTGAAATTACAGCCAGTCTATCAAAATTTTTAACACTTTCACAATCCATATCTATCTTAAAAACCCTTGTATCTGGATTTGAATATCAAAACAATTTATATGGTGATAGAGAACTATCACATTCTCCAAATCAAAAGTATACAAGCACATTATCTTATGATTTTTCTAAATATATTACTGGGCTTAGTTTAAATGCTGAATCTAACTATGTTGGTGAATTTTATTTTGAAGAACAGAATAATATTAAATCAAAACCATATAATCTGATAAATATGTCTCTAAAGTATAATTATAAAAATTCTACAATAAGCTTATGGGTGAAAAATATAACTAATAAAAAATATGCTATAAGAGGCTATTCATTTGTATTAGACCCAACATATACGATTAAAAGCTATCAATCTTTTGGAGATTTAAGAAGCATAGGCATAACAGTTAATTTCAATATTAAAAATTGATATACGCCTATTTTATCATAATACTCATTCTAGGGCTATACAGAAGCAATAAAAAGAATGAAAATGAATATCTTTACTTATCAAGAAAGTTAACGCTTCCATCTTTTATAGCAACGATTGTGACTACATGGTATGGAGGAATATTAGAAATTGGAAGATTTAGCTATATCAATGGAGCTGTAACATGGATTATTTTTGGTTTTTTCTATTATATATCAGCAATTATATTCGCTTTATATATAGGACCTAAATTACACAAGAACAATATTCATTCAATACCTGAATACTTTAAACAAACATATGGTGTCGTTCCACAAAAAATCACATCCATAATTTTAGTGCTACTTTCATCCCCTGCTCCATATTTAATGATATTAAGCACAATTCTAGTGCATATATTTAATATAAATTTCAATATTGCTCTTATCTTTGGTATAGTTTTTTCTGCAGTTTATATATATTCTGGAGGATTTAAAGCCATCATTAGAACAGACTTGATTCAGTTTATATTTATGTATTTTGGGTTTTTCTGTATGCTGCTATATCTATACTGTGAATTTGGAGGTTTTGAATATATAAAACAAAATGTTCCAAAAGAAAATTTAACATTAACAGGTAGCCTACCTATTGGCTATATTTTATCTTGGTCATTAATATCTATGATAACATTCATTGACCCTTCCTTATTTCAGAGAACATATTCAAGTCAAAATACAACTGTAATAAAAAAGGGATTTATCATTTCTATTCTACTTTGGTTTATTTTTGATTTTTTAACAATATCTGTTGGCATTTATGCATCTGCAATAATTAAATCTTCAGATATGATATTAAATACAAACCCCTATTTATTACTAGCAGACTTATATTTACCATATATATTAAAAAATATTTTCTACATAGGGATTCTATCGATTGTAATGTCTACAATAGATAGTTTCTTTTTTATTTCATCAATAACAATCGGGAATGATTTAATTGGGGAAAAAGTATCACAAAAAAATACTAAAATAGGGATTATATTAACAGGTTTAATATCTTATCTTATTGCTATTAAATTTGAATTTGTTATAGATGTCTGGTATATATTTGGATCGATTGCAGCCTCTTCAATATTAATACCATTCTTGTTAATGCTATTTAATAAAAAAAGTGTCTTGAAATTTCCCATTTTATCATTAACTATACCAATAATGATATCAATAATATGGATATATTTAAAATATCCATATGGGATAGATTTAATGTACCCAGGTATTTTATCAAGTTTATTAATGTGTTTGTTGATAAAGAAAAATTAGAAGGTAAGTATTATATTGACTAAAACAACAATATCTAAAATATTAATACTCTGATCTTGATTGATATCAAATGATTCATTGTAATTATTTTCATCAAGTATAAAATTTATTAAAGTCACAATATCTACAACATCTATATGTCCATCTAAGTTAATATCTCCAGTTAGGGAATTTACATTCAATACGTTGAAGTCAAGTTCTTTAATCGCATGCTCATGATATGTTGGCCAAATAGACAAATTAGCTATAGTTGATCCTACTTGATTATTATAAATATCAAATGTCAATATTTCAGTTCCATAAGGCTCAATTATTATATCGCCCTCTTGATATAAAAACATCTGCGCAACACCGTCAACTAAATCAGATAATATATATTTATAATGCTGACTATAAGCGCTTTTATTATAAATAGAAAATCGTATTTGATTATTAAATGTTTCAATAGCTGGTTCTTGATTAAAGATATCTTCATCTAATGATAATGAAGTAAAATCATTTGCAATAACACTAAATACGTCTGGATGCATTGAAGGAATTTTATAAGTTCTATACCAAGCAGCATAATTTATCCCCTGATAATTCCAAACAACTTCATAATCAGGAGTAATTTCTCTAAGTGTAGGCTCTCCTTGATTCATGCCACTTCCAAAAGTATAAATTAAGTAATTTCCATTTTCAAGTAATTGAACACTACCCATACCTAGGCCAAATAAATTAGGAGGCAACTCATATTCCCATTCTGTTTCACAATAAGAATTATCAATAACTCTAATTCTTCTAATTCTAGAGGTTGGACTAGCATCACCTAATAACATTTGGCTCAAATTTCCATTATCAAAAAATAAAAGGCTTCCATCATCTAATAATTGGATATTATGTTGAAAGCTGTTACCTAGTTCAGTACAAATATTATCATTACCAGTGTTATACTGTTCTGGCATACCTATATTCCATATAACATCTCCTGATGGATAAGCAATCTTGCTTATTCTAGAAAGATGCCTGTGTGATACATAAATAACGCTTTCTTCTTCATCAAAATGAAATGCATTTGAATGCATCCAATCATGTCTTCCAGCATCTATATTCCACCATATTCCACCATATAAATCGCAATCATCCATAGTAAAATGTTCGAAAGGATCCCAATTCCAAATTTGATTCCCATCCTTGTCCCACTCAACTAGTCTCATTCCTATCCAGGGATATTCTTCGGTAACACCATCAGCCTGATACCCTATTGATTGATATATAAAACTCCATGGACCTAAAGCTATAGGACCAAGTTGATAGTCTGGGACAAAAGCCATATAATTTCCATTAGGAATTTGTTTGAATTCATGAATATCAATTGCATCCTCATTTCCCTCTAGATCTATTTCTCCATCAGAATTAAGATCTCCTTGGGTACTCCAAAGAAAATCAATATCATAATTAATTTTAGTTCCAGTATTATATGGATAATTATAAACACTCAAGCCATAAATATTTCCAAACTTATTAATATGATTAATCATAAAATCAAAACTACCAGGCTCACCAGAATTCCATATTTCATTTCCATATTTATCGATAACAGCTGAAGCAAGGTTTGGAGCAAATCCACCAAAAGCCACAAGGCCCTCTTGTATGAAATCTTCATTATAAATTTCAGCATCTATATCAGGGAATTGTTTTTCTCCTGTGGAAAAGGTGAAAATTTCAGACCAATCTCCAAAATCATCATCACTATACAGAGGTCTTATCCTCCAATAATAATTTTGAGACCAATCAATTAACTGTTCTTCAATATAAGAAGTTGTAGATTCTTCAATATCGACTAAAGTATTTATAAAATATTCATCTGTTGACACTTGAAGGTTATAGCTAATCGCATCAGCTTCTTGCTCCCATTGAAAAGGAATATAAATATATGTTAAATAAGAATCATTATAAGGCTTAATCAGAGCAGTATGCGATAAAGTAAACATTAATATAGATAATATAAGTTTAATCATATTTTATTCTTTATTAATTCAAGCATTTCTTTTGTTTTATCTTCTAAACTTTTAAAGGATTCAGGAGATCTCCTCTCATCAATATTTTTACTAAGTTCCTTATTAAATTTTCCTGATTTAATATCCTCTAGTATTGAAGATAGCTTTAAATCAAAATTCTTATCAATTAACTTTTTCCCTCTTGATATTCCGCCATATCTAGCAGTATCACTAATTAAACTATAAAATTCATCAAAACCTTTATTATGAAATAAATCAACTATTGTTTTTATTTCATAATAACAAACAAACCATGCAACAGTAGAATCATATCCATTTTCAATTAAGGTATTATAAGAGCTATTAATTAAATATGGTAAACCTCCAGTTAATATAGCCTGTTCTCCAAAAATATCTGTTTCTGTTTCTTCTTTAAATGTTGAAACAAAAGCACACACCTTAGTTCCTCCAATAGCTTTGCTATAAGATTTAATTATATCAAATGCACTACCTGAATAATCATTTTTAATAGCTAATAAAGTTGGAACACCATATCCTTTTTTATACTCTTTCCTTACTATAGCTCCTCCAGCACTTGGAGCAACCATAACTACATCAATATTGTTATCAACAATAATTTTTTTATAGTGGATGTTGTATCCATGTGAAAAAAGTAATGCTTTGCCATCCTCTAAGAAAGGTTTGATTTGTGAATTATAAACATCAGGAGCTATTGTATCAGGAATCAACAAACAAATTATATCAGCCCATCTTACAGCTTCTGGAATTTCAAAGACTGAAATTCCATCTTTAATAACGCTACTTATTGACTTACTATTTTTTCTTAATCCAACAGAAACACTTAATCCTGAATCTTTTAAATTTAAAGCTTGAGCTCTACCTTGATTACCATATCCTATTATTGATATTTTTTTATTTTTCAAATAATCCAAAGATGTATCTTTATCTGAAATAATATTTTTTCTCATTTGATTCATGGTATTTTAATAGAATCATCTCCTTTATCAGGTGAAAATCTATATAATATTATAATTTTACCTATAATTCCTACAACAAATGAATTGGTTTCTTTTTCAATTAATGGAGCTAATTGTTTTTTATCTCCTATTTGAACTTTAACTTTAATAAGTTCGTGATTTTTCAAGGATTTATCAATTGATTTTATAGAGGATTCATTTAAACCGTTTTTACCTATGATTATATATGGGTTTAAAGAATGTGCAAGGCCTCTTAAATACTGTCTTTGTTTAGATGTTATCTTCAAATAGAATCAAGAATAAGATTGACTAAATTAACTATATCTAAAACATCTAAAACAGAATCTTCGTTTATATCAGCAAGTTCTAATTGACTTTCAGTAATATTTTCACTCTCAAAAATAAGATTTAATAATAGTACAACATCAAGTATATCTACATTACTATCTAAATTCAAGTCTCCAAGAAGAAAGTTGTAGCCTATAATTTCAAGCTTAAAATCATCTAATGCCGCTTCAACTAAAGAACCTCCTGAACCATTATCACCATCATTAAATAAATCTGAAGCTATAAATCTAAATTGAACTTCATTGCTTAATTCAATATAATTAGATAATACAAATCTTTGTTCAAACCACTGATTTAAAGATGTTGTTGTGCTTTCTAAATCTACCCAATTTAAACCTGAATTTGATGAGACCTGAACATTCCATATATCATTACCTGGATTGTTACCCAAATTATTAGTATACCATCTCCAATAGCTAACCTGAACATCATTATAATTAGATAAGTCGTAAATATCTGAATACAATATTGTTGATCCTCCATCTACATCAGCTTGTCCTGGACTATTAATATCAACTAATTCATTACCTGTAACAAAACACTTATTACCATCTTCAGTATGATCTTCATTTGTTTGTACAATAAATTCAAGATTTGCAAAACCTCCAAATTCAGATGTTCCATTAGGAATTCCCCATTCCCAAAGACCTGCTGAAGCATCAGATTCAACATACCAATTAGTCTCAGTCTCAAAATCTTGAACTAGAATATCAATCAAATCACCGTAATTAAAAGATACATAATCTTCTAATTGAGGATATTGAGATGATTGACCTATAGAATTAGATGCAGTGATATAATAATATACGATAACATTGGCTTGATCAAATGTCATCACAGCACTATACTCACTACCTCCTAAACCATTATTCATATTAGTTTCATTCCAATTATCATTATCTAAACTATAATGCAAGGTAACATCTTCTACTACTCCATCAAAGCTTTCTACATTTGCAGAAAAATAAACATATGGACTATCTGAAATATCCATATCTTGCAATTCTTCATGCAAAATACTAACGCCACCAAGTTCTAGCACAAATAATCCTTGTTCTATATCACTTGATATAATATTTCCACTTGGAAGGTCTGCATATGTACCCCAATTACTAACATAAAGTCCTTCTAAATCTGACATATCATAATACGCAATTTCCTCTAGACTTGTAGGATCAGATATATCTAAAATTCTTGTACCATCAGCATAATAGGATATAATAAGCTGATCAAGACCAGGTCTAACATACAAATTATGAGCGCTATGCGTCTCATATTCAGGAGTAACCCATTCCTCTACTAAATTAATATTATTATAATCAGATATATCCCAAACTTTAATATGACCTGATAAGTTTTCATCTCCTGTAAACAAATACTGTTCATCTTCTGTTATAGCAACATCATGTGTGCTTATCCCATCTATTCCGGCAAAATGAGATTGAAGTGTTATTGGATTTGTTTTATCCGAAACATCTATAATATGGAAGTATCCAACATATATAGCAGCGCAATATAATTTATCATTATATACTTCAATATCATGGCAATAACCTTGAGAAGTAGTTTCATTATTTTGCAAATTCCATGTTCCAACTAAAACTGGATAAGCAGGATACGCTAAATTATAAATCCATATATCATTAACATCTGCACCTACAATATACAAATACCCATCTTCATCAATATGTATGTTATGAGAATTATCTACATCTGTAATAGTGTTAACTAATGTAGGATTATCTAAATTATCTACACTTACTATTTTTATCCCATCTTCTGCTTCTGTACCAATATAAACATGCCTATTCCAATATTTAAGATCTCTCCATATACTTGTTGAGCCTGATATTATCCCAACTTCAAATGGATTATTTGGATCTGTAACATCAACAAAAGACGCTGCATTTTGCAAACCTATCACTGCGAATTCTCTTCCATCTTGATAAAAACCTGTTATATCTGAGCAGTCTTGCTCAAATGGTAAATAAGATAAAAGCTGCATATTATAACTATCTGATAACAAAAAAGACAGTTGTGATACAACGAACAAAACTAAAAACATATGTTAATTCCTTTTATATTGTTTTAACCGTTTAAAATTAATTGATTTAATTTTATTTATAAATATTTTTCATGTTAAATACTGTAACTGTAAATAATGTGATATAAATCAAAATAATAAATTAAATACAGTGCTAATATTAATTAGTTAAAGGCTTTAATATTAAAATCAGTCTTTAATTGGCCTTGATGAGCCAAAAAAATAAACCTCTGTACTCCCCAGAGGTTTATTTTATTAACGTAATTTTTTCATTTAAAACACTATTAGGGGTTAATATTTTAAAAAAATATATACCGGATGTAAACTCACTAGCATTCCATTGATATGAATGTATACCTTTTTGAATATATCCATTGTATATATTATCAACTAAACGTCCATTAATATCTAAAATAGAAATGTCAACATAAGCATCTAATCCTATTTCAAAATCAAAATTAATAGAAGGATTAAAAGGATTTGGGTAAAGATTTTCAATGCTTAAGTTCAAAGGAGAAACCTCATAAAGTAATTCCAAATCAATCATATTAACCGATAAATTATTCCATTTAGGAGTATTTGATAATAAATCAATATATTCTCCGGTATTTTTCAATACTTTAAAATAAGGGGTATCCCCGCTAACACAATACCCTTGAGTATAACTACTTCCATCATCACCCATAACAGGAATATCCAAATAAGTTTCTAAATTATATTTTCTAGAACCAACGATAACATTATCTTTATATGCAACAATCCAATCACCGGTTTCAAGTTCATCTAAATTTGATGTTTCTAAAATATAAAAAGATTGTAATGATGACTGATTATGTAGAATTTGGCTAACTTCATTTTTACTATTTTTAGATATAGCATCAGGAAAAGTATACATGAAGTCTTCGATAGGTGAATTTAAAACAAAATAATAACCTTTTCCTGAAGATAGTTGATTTAAAGACCCTTGCCATTCCCCATCTAACCTAAATGCAATGACACTCTGACCGATAATCCAATCAAAGTTGTTTTCATTATAAATACTAATAAGGTCTTCTATATCATAATCAGATTCTGATGGAAAAGAAACTAAATTAGCTCCTTGAGTTAAATTATAAGAAATATTCTGATTAATATTCCAAGCATTCTCTATTATAAGATCTGTTACGTTTAACGATTTAAACCAATAGCCTGAATTTTGATTAATATTAGATAAGCTGCCTGCCCAGACATTATCTCCGATATTAATAGATGAATTCAGCAACCCTAAAACAGCATAAATATAATCATTATTATTAGATAACAACATATAATCTAGACTTGTATCTTCTGGAAGAGCATAAAAGCTAATCAAATTAGCTCCAGTAGATAATTCTAACGTATAGTCATACCCTGGACATTCTTCTAGTCCAGTATTACCTCCTACACAATTATTGCAATTATCCAAAAAAGCTGTTCCATTTGGAACTCCTTCACAATCATCACACTCATCACCAGTATTATAAGGAGGAACACATCCGCAATCACTATCCCAAAACTCACCAAAACATACACCTGCGCAATCCTGGTCTAAATTATTTCCATTACAGACACCGCAATCATCAAGAGTAGCAGCTCCTCCCCAAACACCATTACAATCTTGTATACATGCATCAGAAGGATCTATTATACAGTTACCACATTCATCAAAAAAGGCTATCCCATTACAATCACCTAAGCAATCTTCAATTGCATCACCACCACATTCTCCTAAACAATCAATCTCCACTAAACAATTTCCATTGCAATCTTGATTCTGCTCTGCATATAGACAAGAACCTTCTTGATTAAAGTTGCAAGCTAATTCGTCTTCACATAAATTTGAATAATTAAGTGTTAGCTGAAAAGGATCTTCGACATTTCCTTCTGTCATGTTAGAAATAAACTCTAATGTTTCATTGCAGTCGTAAACAACATCTTCATTAGATGAGTAATACTGAAAGGTCAATATTTCTCCATTTGTTTGATTACTATAAACCATCATCAAAAAAGCAAAACCTCCTCCTAAAAAAGGAGGAATTTCATTAGCACATCCAACTCCACGTTGCTCTGTTCCTACAAATGCAGCAACCATGTCACCCAGCTGTCCTCCTTCAATACCATTAAGATATATTTTTGATGTTATAGAACCATTGTTTTCATAATCAGGATAATTATCTAATACACATTCTCCATCAGAATCATCCTCATTCCATAGAGGAGGGTCTGCAAAGATGTTACCAAAAAACATTAAAAGTATTAAGATTTTAGAAAATATATTTTTATTTTTTTGTATTAACATAAGCTATAATCAGTCGATTTCATGTTTAAATAATAACGATTATCGACTATAAATTTAAATTATTTTTTAACATTTATAAGGAATTTTTATGAAAAGGAATAAAATCAGTTTAATTGGAGGTGGTCAAATAGGTGGTAATTTAGCTCTACTTGCTTCACAAAAAGAGCTTGGAGACATTGTTATTTATGATATTCCAAATGCAGAGGGAATGATTAAAGGAAAAGCTCTTGATATTTCACAATTAACTCCGCTTGATGGGTATGATACAAATATCAAAGGTTCTTCTAACCCTGAAGATTTAAAGGATTCAGACGTTGTCATTATAACAGCAGGTGTTCCTAGAAAACCTGGTATGAACAGAGAAGATCTTCTAGATATTAATATTAAAATTATTACAGATGTAGCAAATAATGTTAAAAAATATGCACCAGATGCTTTTGTTATCGTATTATCTAACCCTTTAGATGCAATTGTTTATTCATTTTATAAAGTTTCTGGTTTTAATAAGAATAAAGTTATTGGAATGGCAGGTGTTCTTGATAGTACGCGTTTCAAAACATTTTTAGCTATGGAAACAGGTTATTCAGTACAAGATGTTAATTGCATGGTTTTAGGAGGGCATGGAGATACCATGGTACCCATTACAAGACTTGCAACAATTGGAGGAATACCAGCAGAAGAACTAATACCAAAAGAACGTCTTGATGCAATTGTAGAGAGAACACGTTTTGGAGGTGGAGAACTTGTAAAATTATTTGGTAATGGTTCTGCGTACTATGCTCCTGCAGCTTCAGCTATAGAAATGGCAGAGTCATACCTTAGAGATAAAAAACGAGTTTTACCATGTGCAGCCCTTTGTGAAGGAGAATTTGGTATTAATGGATACTTTATTGGGGTCCCAACTGTAATTGGATCAAATGGAATAGAAAAAATATTAGATTTCAAATTACAAGAAAGTGAACAAGCAGAATTGAATAATACATTGGAAGCTGTTAAAAAAACAGTTTTAGAAACAGGATTATAAAGGAGAATAAATGTTAGAACAAATAAACGAATTTTTTGGCATTTTTGTTGGATATCTAGCACCTATACTATTTATGCAAATAAATGGATTTCCATTAATTGTTTTAGTACTTTTATCTGGAGCATTAATTTTTACTCTATATTTTAAATTTATCAATATTAGAGGCTTTAAGCATTCTATTGATATTATAAAGGGCAAATATGATAATCCTAATGATATAGGTCAAATTAGCCATTTTCAAGCTTTAACATCAGCACTATCAGCAACAATAGGGCTTGGTAATATTGCAGGTGTTGCTGTTGCTGTATCTTTAGGTGGACCTGGAGCTGTTTTTTGGATGGTTTTAATTGCATTTTTCAGCATGTCTGCAAAATTTGTTTCATGCACACTCGGTCAACTTTATAGAAAAATCAATGATGATGGTTCTGTTAGCGGTGGTCCTATGTATTATCTCAACTATGGACTTAAAGAAAGGGGTTTTGGAACTTTAGGTAAAATATTAGGTGGAATGTATGCTGTTTTTATCATAGGCGGAGCTTTTGGTGGAGGCAATATGTTTCAAGCTAATCAATCTTATGAATTATTTGGAAAACTAATAGGTCTTCCAAATTATTTATACGGAATTATACTTGCTGTACTTGTTGGTTTTGTGATTGTTGGTGGAATTAAAAGAATAGGAGAAACAACTGAAAAAATAGTCCCTTTTATGGTTGTTTTATATGTGGGAGCCTCTCTTTTTATTATACTTACTAATTTAGGGCAATTGCCAGGAGTATTAAGCGCGATGATATCTCAAGCCTTTTCACCTGATGCTGCATATGGAGGCTTTATTGGAGCGCTTGTAACGGGAGTTAAAAGAGCTGTATTCAGCAATGAAGGCGGTGTAGGATCAGCTTCTATTGCTCATTCTGCTGCAAAAACAGATGAGCCTGTACGTGAGGGTATTGTTGCTATGATTGGGCCTTTTATTGATACAATTGTTGTTTGCTTTATGACTGCATCTGTAATACTTATTACAAAAGACGCTAACCCTTTATATCAAGTTGGAGGTGGCATTAATGGAGCTGAACTAACATCTGCAGCATTTGGAAGTGCTATCTCATGGTTTCCATATATTTTATCTATTGTTGTATTTCTATTTTCATTTAGTACAATGATATCATGGTATTATTATGGAGATAAAGGATGGAAATATTTATTTGGAGAATCATCAATTAAAGCTTATCAAGCTATGTATCTGGGATGTATTGTACTTGGAGCTGTAGCTTCTTTAGGAAATGTAATCGATTTCTCTGATATGATGATTCTGTCTTGTGGTTTCCCTAATATTATTGGATGTTTATTTCTTTTACCTGTACTTAAAACAAAGCTTGATGAATATTGGAGTAGATATCAGGCTGGTGAATTTAAAACATATAAATAATTGGAAAATCCTTCTAAGTTTTTAGAATTTGCAATTAAAATAGCAAAAGAAGCTGGAGATATCCAAATGTCCTATTTTGGAAAAATATCTTCCTTGGATAAAAAATCAACAAATATAGATTTAGTTACAAATGCTGATATAGAATCTGAAGAGCTTATCATCAAAAGAATAAAAGAATCTTTTCCTGATCATTCTATTCTCTCTGAAGAAAAAGGAGAACTGATTGCAGATAGTGACTACCTATGGGTTATAGACCCTCTTGATGGAACAACTAATTTCACACATAACCTTCCTATCTTTGCAGTATCTATTGGACTTATAAAAAAAAATACAGGAACGGTTTGTGGTGTGGTGTACAATCCCGCTGTTGGTAAATGCTTTTATGCTGAGAAAAACAAAGGCGCATATTTAGATGGAAAAAAAATTCAATGTACTTCAAGTGATACTTTAAGTAATTCTCTTTTAGTTACTGGTTTTCCATACTTACATGATTTAAAATATGACCTTTCATTTGAAATATTTAAAGAATTTTATGATAAAACAAGAGGCCTTAGAAGGCTTGGAGCAGCATCTTTAGATTTATGTTTTGTAGCTATGGGACGCTTTGATGGGTATTATGAATACAGCCTTAAAGCTTGGGATATTTGTGCCGGCTCTTTAATCGCAGAAGAAGCTGGAGCCAAAGTAACAGATTGGGATAATTCCAAGCTTCCCAATGATGGATCAAGAATTCTGGCTACTAACGGACTAATACATAATCAAATAGTAAAGATTCTAACTCGAGATAGATATAAAATATATTTTACTAACTAATTAAATGGATTCGGATAATTACTAAATAATTTATATGTAGAAAAAGGCATCCATCCCCCATCTTCACATTGTTCTCCTCCTTGAACATACATAGAATATTTATAGATTTGCAATCCCCCTGTAATCATAGCAGGTGGAGTAAATTGGTACGTATACTCTCCTAATGGATATGACTCTATCCATTCATCTACCACCGTGCCATCAAGAAGCTGAATAAGAAAGTGAACCTCATCATCAGCATCACATATTTGAAACTTAAAGGAAGTAGTAGGACGATTAATACTATAATTGTATTGTTCTGGATCAGAACACCACCAAAAAATATCAGGATTACAATCTAGAGCATATTGAAGAGACACACTTATACCATCTACATCAAGATTAAGCTCATGCTCAAAATTAAAGATAAGGTTAAAGTCACCACTTTGAGTTGAATGCGTAAAATTAAACATATTATTATGTCCGATATAAACATCAAATACATTAATCATGTCTTCTATTAAAATCAGCGGAGCAAAGGCATTGCTCATTGAGTATGTTTGGCCTGTATTTATATTCTCTAATATAAGCCAATTAAAATAACCTTGTGTTAAATCATCTAGCTGGAATTCTGCTAGCTGATTTGAAAATTCATCTGTATAGGACATTACTATATCTGTGTTATCAAATAGACTAGGAAAAGAAGCTTTATTATCATATTCTAAATATCCTCCATTAGATGTAACTCCTAATGGAACAAGCTGATTTTCATCTATAGCACCATCTACAAGTATCATATATCTTTCACTGTAGAAATCAGATGGAGGATATAGAATTAAATTAACTAATGATATAATATCAACAATATCTACAACCCCATTTTCATTTAAATCAGCATCAATAGAATATATGTCATTTAAAACAATATCAACCAAGACTATAATATCTACAACATCCAACACACCATCATTATTCAAATCTCCCAATAAGGGAAAATAGTTATAAATAACCCAATCTATTTCTTCTGCATACTGATCGACAACAAGGACATCAGAAATTATTATATCTCCTCCATAATAGCTAAATAAATCTTCGATACAAACTTCAGTGGAAACCAACACTAATCTTGTTCTATTAGAATCAAGCAATACAGATTGAGAAACATAATAACTAGCAGGATTAATCACAACACCTTCTTCATGTTCAATCTCCATCTGCACACCTCTAACACATCCTTCATTATAGAATATACTAGATGAACTATTATCTACAGTTATTATTGCCTGGCTGTAAGATAAAGAAAAGTATAAAAATATCGATAACAAATAACGAATGTTAAAGATTGAAATATACATATATTTTAATATAATCCTTATAATTGAATACATCCTATTTCTTCTTCAATAATACCTGATTCTGTTTTTTTAACTATATATGATTTCTTATTCTTATAAAAGCTAACAGATGTTAAAAGTTTATTATCCTTATAATGAATAGCAGCACCATCTTCAACAGCTAAACATGAAGAAATCTTACCACTTTCAATCATAGAATGAACAGATGGTCTTCTATCAGCTTCACCATCATAATGAGGACAACAACATTCAGGAATAAAATCAAGACAATCCATTACATTTAAATTACTAGCCCAAGAATCAGTTATACCTTGCTTAAACCAACAAATAGCACCTGCGCTAACACCGCATAGAATTGCACCTCTATTATATGCTTTTAAAAGAAGTTTATCAAGTTTCCACTCTTTCCACACAGCAAGCATGCTCTTTGTATTTCCCCCACCAACAAAGATAATATCCTGTTTATTGATAATAGAGTCTAACTTAGGTGTTCTTTGAAAGAAATTGATATGCGTAGGGTTGCAACTGCGTTTTGAATAAACAGCATAGAAATTAACTGTATATGCTTTATCCTCAGCGCTTGCTGTTGGAATAAAACAAACATTTGGTTTTTCCTTGGGGCACTGTTCTAAAATATAATTATCAATTCTAGTATTATAAATACTTCGTCCAAATCCCCCACCTCCAATTGCAATAATTTGGCCTATACTTTCTGACATTACATTTCATCTCCTTTAAATACAAACATTAAAGAAGTAGCAAATAATAACATTTGCCATTCAAGCTCTAAAAAACCTTTATCTTTCCAAGAAAAAGCATGCATATAAATTGCTCCTAGCATAATAACAACAATCATAAAACCACCCAGCCTTGTCACTATTGAATCTTTATATTTTATAAATGGACCTACAAGCACAAATAATCCTCCAAGAAATTCAAATGGACCAACCAAATAACCTACCATGCCAAGACTGGCAACTTCTTTGCCTAATTTTGGATAGCCATGGTTCACAAATGTAATGGCTAAAACAATTCTTAATAGCCAATGTATATTTTTTGATACAATATTATCGCTATTTAAAAAATTCATACATATTCCTTTCATTAAATATTTAATAACTTAATTTAATTATTATTATGTTTATTTTTAAACAATGAAAATTAATAAAAAATATAGTAAAGATAAACTATCTGACAATTATGATGTAATTATAATAGGATCTGGTATTAGCGGGCTTACTTGCGCTGCTTTTCTTGGAATGTATGGTAAAAAGGTATTAGTTCTAGAAAAACACTTTAAAATTGGAGGGTGGACGCATACTTTCAAGCGTAAAGGATATGAATGGGATGTTGGTATTCATTATATTGGAGGGGTTCATCTTAAAAAAACCATGTCTAGAAGAATTCTAGATAAAATATCAGATAATAAACTTAAATGGAATAAAATGTCACCTAACTATGATAGAATTATATTCCCTGATAAATCTTATGATTTCATTGCGCCAAAAGAAGATTTTATAAAGCAATTAATCAACTATTTTCCTGAAGAAGAAAAAGCTATTTTAGAGTATATAGATTTAGTTGATCAAGCAAATAAAGTTAGTTTAAACTATTTCATGTCTAAAACATTATCAGGTATATCTGAATTTTTATTTTACAAAAGTCTAACTAAGAAATTTTTCAAATACTCAGATAAAACGACCTATGAAGTGCTCTCATCAATCACCTCAAATGAAAAGCTTATCGGAGTTTTAACAGGTCAATGGGGAGACCATGGATTAACACCTAAAGAAAGTAGTTTCATGATGCATTCTTTGATAGCGTCTCACTATTTTGATGGTGGAAATTACCCTGTTGGAGGATGTCGACAAATATCAGAAACCATAGTTCCCTTTATAAAAAAACATAACGGAGATTTATTTGTTGATGCAAATGTTAAAAAAATTAATGTGCAAAACAATAAAGCTACGGGTGTAACTCTAGATAATGGCGATATAATAGATGCCAAGACTATTATTAGTAGCGCAGGAATTGTAAATACTCTTCAAAAATTCATTAAAAATAATAATTTATTTAATACTTCCTTGCTTAAAAAAATAAAACCAACAGAAAGTTATATCTGTCTACATATAGGGATTAATGGAACCGCAGAAGAATTAGGATTAAAAGATACAAACTTTTGGATATACCCTGATTATAATCATGATAAAAATGTTCAAAATTCATTAAAGTCAATTGATAATAAGTTTCCTGTTGTATATATATCTTTTCCATCAGTTAAAGATCCAAGTTGGGATAAAGAGCATCCTGGAAAATCAGCAATGGAGGCAATTACTTTTAGTTCAATATCCTGGTTTGATCAATGGAAAGATTTAGATTGGAAAAAACGTGGTCAAGAATATGAAAATTTAAAAGAAGAATTATCAAATAGACTTTTAGATATTGTATACAAGCATGTACCTAGCATTAAAGGGAAAATTGAATATTTTGAATTATCAACGCCTCTTTCAACCCGAGATTTAGCAAATTATCCTGCAGGGGAAATGTACGGGTTAGAACATGGCCCAGATAGGTTTAAGCAGAAATGGCTAAAGCCTAAAACGCCTATAAAAAACTTGTATTTAACAGGACAAGATATTACTACTGTAGGGTTTACTAGCGCTTTATTTTCAGGGATACTTACAAGCTCTGTAATATTAAAGAAAAATCTAACTAAAAACTTATGAATTCTTTAAAATTTGTATATCATTATTTATAACATCATTAATATCTTTGTTTTCATCATAAATCTTCATTTGATCTTTATAATAACCATGCCTATTTTTCAATCTATTTAAAAGTCTATCCATATTAGATGATAAATTTAATTCTTCAATTTCTGGAGACAAATTATTAATTGTTCTTACAATTTCATCTATAATAGGAATTTGTTCTCCATCTTCATTAATAATTAAATCTGCATCAACACCGTATCGTGTAGCTCTCCATTTATTCTCATATAGAATCCAATTATCTAAATAAGGAAGATGAGTACCATTATCATAATGATTAGACATTCCAACAACTAAGGCTTGGCATAATCCTGCTAAATCTTTAATATCAGATAGATTGGGAATGCTATCAAATATTCTAATTTCTACTGTCCCATATCCAGGATGAGGCCTAATATCCCACCATATTTCTCTAATAGATTCAATAGAATTAGCTCCGATTAGAGTTCTCATAAACTTTTGAAATTCACTATAATTACGCAAATTTTCTGGTATACCTGTATTTGGTAAACCTTCAAATATTTTAGTTCTAGTAGAAGCGAGTCCAGTTTTTTCTCCTTCAAAATATGGAGAATTAGCTGATAAGGATATTAAATATGGTATATAACGCTTCATACCATTGATAATAGCTATTGCTTTTTCTCCAGATTCAACACCAACATGAACATGAATTCCTGTTATCAAAAGTCTTCTTAAAGGCCATTGCATCCTATCTAAAAACTCTGTATATCTTTTATTGTCAGAAACTTTTTGATCTGCTACCTTAGAAAAAGGGTGAATAGGCATTGAAAGTAATTCAAGACCATTATTATTAGCATATTCTATTGCCATATCAAGTTTTGGCCTTAAATCATCATAAACTTCATCTACATTATTACAAACATCAGTAGTAATTTCAACAATACATTGCAACAGCTCTTGCTTAAAGAAAAAATTATCCTTAAAGTGATGTAATATTTTTGGAGCTCCATCTGTTAATGCTAGAGTATCTTTATCTAATGTAAAAAGTTCTAACTCAACACCCAATGTAGGCTTAATAGATCCATTAAATTTAATTTGTAAATTATTTTTCATTAAGATTTTAGAACTTGTTCTATTGCATTAAAATAAGAATTTGACATCTCTTCTCTTTTTAATGATATTTTATCATTAATGTTAAGCATACCATCATCTGTAACCTTTCCGATTGTTTGAGTATGAATATCATATTTTTTAGCCAAAACAACTAAATTATACAAATCTGATTCTGCTATAGTCACAATAATAACACTAGGACATTCACCAAATAAGAGTTCTACATCTTCAAGCTTACGAACTACATTTAAAGAAGCTCCTAAATTATCATTTGATGTCATAATAGATTCTGCGATATTAACAGCAAGTCCTCCATCTGATACATCATGAGCAGACTTAATAATACCTTTTTCAATTGATTCTAAACACATACTCTGGACTCGATGCTCTAACCTCATATCTATATTTGCAATAGGGCCTTCAATCCGACTATATATTGTTTTCAAATATTCAGAACCACCTATTACCCCATTTAAAGAACCTAATGCTACAATAAAATCTCCTGATTCTTTATAATTAATTGTTACTGTATTTTTAACATCTTGAATTAAACCAACCATACCAATAACAGGAGTTGGATATACAGCTGTATCAAGTGTTTCATTATAAAAGCTAACATTTCCTCCTGTAACAGGAGTACCTAATTCCCTACACATATCACCAAGCCCAATTACAGCTTGCTTAAATTGCCAATAAACTTCTGGGTCTTGAGGGTTCCCAAAATTCAAACAATTTGTAATTGCTAATGGCTGTCCTCCAGAACAAACTACGTTTCTCGCAGATTCAGCAACAGCCATTTTAGCCCCATTAATAGGATCTAAATAGACATGTCTTCCATTACAATCTGTACTTATAGCAAGAGCTTTTTTTGAATCTTTCAATCTAACAACTGCGGAATCTGAACCGGGGCCTGTAACAGTATTAGTTCTAACAGTTGAATCATACTGCTGATAAATATATCTTTTAGAAGCAATATTTGGTGATGATAATAAAGTTAATAAATCATCATTAAAGGTTTTTTTTGTTTTTTTAATACTATCAATATTAAAGATATTAACATCTTTTAAATATGCAGGTTTAATTGCAGGCATGTCATATTGCGGAGCACCACCACCTAGAACTAGGCTGTCTACAGGTATATTTGCAACCAATGTTTTATTATTATAAACTTCTAAATTTCCTGTATTGGTAACTTCACCAATTCTTTTACAATTCAAATCCCACTTTTCAAAAATCTCTTTTAATTTATCACCATTCCCCTTTTTAATAACTACAAGCATTCTTTCCTGAGATTCTGATAACATAATTTCATATGAATTCATATTTTTTTCTCTAAGGGGAACCTCTTTTAAATCAATTTTTATTCCAGACTTTCCTTTTGCTGACATTTCAGAACAAGAACAAGTAATTCCAGCTGCTCCCATATCTTGCATACCAACTAACCAATCTTTACCAACAAGTTCCAAAGATGCTTCTAATAATAATTTTTCCGTAAATGGATCTCCAACCTGTACATTAGAACGCTTAGATTCAGTTTCTTCTGTAAGCTCTTCAGATGCAAATGTTGCTCCATGAATTCCATCTCTACCTGTACTTGAACCAACAATATAGACAGGATTACCTACTCCTTCAGCTATAGCGCTTATAAGTTGATCGCTCTTCATAACTCCAACTGTCATAGCATTAACTAAAGGATTACCAGAATAACAATCTTCAACAACAACTTCTCCGCCAACCGTTGGAATGCCTAAACAATTCCCATAATCTGCAATTCCCTCAACTACCTTATCTAACAAAAATTTATTTCTATTAATATCTAAATTACCAAATCGTAATGAATTCATAGATGCAATGGGCCTTGCTCCCATAGTAAAAACATCTCGCATTATCCCACCTACACCAGTAGCAGCACCTTCATAGGGTTCAACTGCAGATGGATGATTATGTGATTCAATTTTAAATGCTGTAGCTAAATCATCACCTAAATCAACTAAACCAGCATTTTCCTCTCCTGCATCAACAAGAAGTCTTCCTCCTGACCTAGGTAGAGTTTTCAACATTTTTATTGAACTCTTATAAGAACAATGTTCACTCCACATAACCGAATATATTCCAAGTTCAACATAGTTTGGATCTCTCTGTAAAACATTTTTTATTATATCATACTCGTCCTGAGATAGACCATGTTCTTTAACAATACTTTTACTTACTTTAGGGTATTTTGATAATTCTGGCATGTTTTCATTATCCTATTTTTTGTAATTGTGCACTAAAATGTCTTAAATATTTAGGTTCCTTAATAATTTTCAAACCATAAATATCACTCCTTCTATCATAAACTTTTTGAATAATTTCTATTACATAATCAATATGGCTTTGAGTATATGTTCTTCTAGGGATAGCAAGTCTAACAAGCTCAAAATTTGCTAATTTTTCTTTAGCTCCATTAGATGCACTACTTCCAAACATTAGAGTTCCAATTTCAGATGTTCTAATACCACCTTCAATATATAATTCACATGCTAAAGCTTGAGCAGGAAATTCTATTTTATCTATATTTGGAAGGAATAATTCTGCATCAATATATATAGCATGTCCTCCAGGTGGTAATAAAATTGGAATTCCATAATCAGATAATTTTTTTCCTAAATATGATGTAGATGTAATTCTATATTTTAAATAATCTTCGCTCATAGCTTCTTTTATGCCTATAGCAATTGCCTCTAAATCTCTTCCAGCTAAACCTCCATATGTTGGAAAACCCTCTGTTAAAATCAATAAATCCTTTTTCTTTATAGATAAATTTTCATCATTAGTACAAAGGAAGCCTCCTATATTTGCTATACCATCTTTTTTTGCACTCATAGTGCATCCATCTGCATAAGAAAACATTTCCTTTACAATATCAAAAATAGAACTATTCTCATAGCCTTTTTCTCTCATTTTAATAAAATAAGCATTTTCTGAAAATCTACAAGCATCTATATAAAATGGGATTTGATTACTGCGTGCGATTTTACTAACCTCTCTAATATTTTTCATTGAGACAGGCTGACCACCACCAGTATTATTAGTAATCGTAATCATTATCAAAGGGATTTTAGCCCTATCAGATTTTATTAACTTCTTTAACTTTAAAATATCCATATTACCTTTAAAAGGATCAATATGTTGACTATTATTGAAATTTTCAGGGACCATATCTAATGCTTGAGCTTTTTGGAATTCAATGTTAGCTCTTGTTGTATCAAAATGTGAATTACTCGGTACAATATCACCCTCTTTACACATAACTTCAAAAAGAATTCTTTCAGCAGCTCGTCCTTGATGTGTAGGCAAAACATGCTCAAAACCAAAGCAATCTTTAATTGTAGATTCAAAAAAATTAAAACTATTACTCCCAGCATAAGATTCATCACCCCGCATTATTCCAGCCCATTGTTCTGAACTCATTGCTCCTGTACCAGAATCTGTTAATAAATCAATAATAACATCTTTAGATTTCAATAAAAATAAATTATAATTGGCCTTATCAAGAATTTTTCTTCTATCATCTATAGAGTTTAAGCTTATAGGCTCTACAGACTTTATTCTAAACGGTTCAATAATAGTTTTCATTTTTCCTCTCTATTTTTTTCATAGATTAACTCATAATGATTTAATTCATCATCAAGTAATTTTATAATTATAATATCATTTGGCATTAATGGACCATTAAACATGAACCACTGCCTTAAGCCAGAAGCAATATAGCCATTATCACTTAAATGTGTTTTAATATTTCCTAATTCTGTAACCAATAAAAAGCCTTTATTATTCATAGGGAAAAAGAATCTGTATCTTTCAGGGATATAAAGTCTATTATACATATTCAAAGTATGAACTTCTTGGGAAATTTTAAATTCAATACTTGATAAGTCTTCTGGATGCAAATCCCATAATTCTACCTGATTCTGATTCTTTTTATTATGTATTGTAACTTCTACTTCATCCTGATTGGATAATTTAAGAGAATCTGCAATAATATCAGGTATCTTAAAATAATATTTTTCTTTAATTTGAACAGTATATAGCTTAATTTTCTTCATACATTAAAACAATGTCAGGTCTTCAAGGTTATCATTTGCTTCATTATCTTGTTTACTGTTATTAGAATCTTCTAATAATTGAGAAAACTTGAACCCACTCATCCTTAATCTATCATCTAATCTATTACCAGCAGCTTTCCATCCTTTAATATCAACAATATCAGTATTTAAAATACTCTTTTTTTTCTTATCTCCTTTTTTAGTTCTATAATTATATTCAATCATTATTTTATCTTTAGAAGATACTAAAATCAATTTAGATCCTCTAGAATCTGGAATAAGCATAAATCGCTTAGCCATTATAGAGGTTTCTATTAAAAAGCGTTTAACAAAATAATTTTTATTCTTTCCGTTATAATAGAGCAATGTTATAGATGAATTTTTATCAAATTTCTCTATTAACTTAATATCTGACATCTTATATCTATTTGATAAATCAAAATTAGTCATTTCATAGGTTCCATCACCATATACTACAAGAATCCTATCTTTAAGATTAAAACTTCCTAAATATTTTCCCCTTTCATCTATATTGAGTCGGCCGATATTATCATCTAACCATAATTTCCTTCCACCTAAAGTTGATTCTCCTTTTTCTTTATGAACTATTTTTCGAACATTATATTTACTCAAAATATTCCCTACTGCATCTCTACCCTTAATATTCAAATCAGAATAATCATAATCAAAAGATTTAGACCTTGCTTTACTTGAAAAATGTAAAGAGATTGTAACTATTTCAGCCTCACTATTAGGGTTTGCAGTAAAGTATAAAATATTATTATCAAAACTTCCACCAGTAATATTGTAAACTTTATTAAGAATAAGAGATGTAGCTGCAAATCTTTTTACATATGTATATTTATTTTTTTTATTTACATATGCAATATTATAAATCATATGTTTATCATTTTTCTTCCAAACATTAGCATATAGGATATCTTTACCTATATACTTTTTATCTTCAACTTTTGTAATTAATAAAGTTCCATTTTTAAGGACAACAATGATATTGTCTAATTTTGAACATTTACAAATATACTCTCCATCTTTCAATGACGTACCAATAAAACCTTCTTTATTCATAAATAATTTTTGATCAGCAACAGCAACTCGTCTTACTGAAATTGAATCAAAAGATGCAATTTCTGTTTTTCTATCTTTTCCTTTTCCAAACTTTTTTAATAAATATTCAAAATATCGTATTGAATACTCGATGATATACTTAATATCATTTTTTATTTCATCAATTTCACTTTCTATATTCAATAACTTTTCATTTTGTTTAAGAGAATCATATCTTGTAATTCTTTTAATTTTAATTTCAGTTAAAGATGAAATATCCTCATCAGAAATTTCAAATTTTAATTCTTTTTTAAAGGGTTCAATTCTAGAGGATATTGTAGAAATAATAGATTCCCAAGTCTCACACTCTTCTATATCTCGATATATCTTATTTTCTATAAATATTTTTTCAAGTGTTAGCTTATGCCATTGCCTATCAAGTGTAAATAAATTATATTCTAAATCTTCCTTTAATAAATCAACTGTTTTTTTAGTTGATATTTTAAGTAATTCATTAACAGATATAAATTCAGGTTTATTATTAACTATAATACAGCAATTAGGAGAAACTGATACTTCACAATTTGTAAATGCATATAAAGCATCTACGGTAACATTTGGAGAAGTCCCCTTAACTAGAGTTATAATAATTTCCACATTCTCAGCTGTATTATCCTCAATGTGTTTTATTTTAATTTTTCCAGATTCATTAGCTTTAATAATTGAATCAATTAAATTTACAGTTGTAACACCATATGGGATACTTTTAATTTTCAATGTAACTTTATCTACAATATCAATATGAGAACGAATTCTAACTCTCCCTCCTCTTTTTCCATTATTATATTGACTTACATCTATCATTCCTCCTGTTTGAAAATCAGGAACTATTTTAAATGATTTCTCATTTAAAATAGCAATAGATGCTTTAATTAATTCATTAAAATTATGTGGTAATATTTTTGTAGATAACCCAACAGCTATACCCTCAACACCTTGACTAAGTACAAGAGGGAATCTAACAGGTAGAGATATAGGTTCATCTTTTCTACCATCGTAAGACTTTTTCCATTTAGTAATATGTTTATTGAATAAAACTGCTAGCGCAAAATCAGATAATCTAGCTTCTATATATCTTGGTGCTGCAGATTTATCTCCCGTTCTGATATCTCCCCAATTTCCTTGAGTATCTATAAGTAAATCCTTCTGACCCAAAGATACTAAAGCATCTCCAATAGCAGCATCTCCATGAGGATGATATTGCATAGTATGACCAATAATATTAGCAACTTTGTGATAACGGCCATCATGCATTTCTCGCATTGAATGTAAAATTCTTTTTTGAACAGGTTTAAAGCCATCATTAATATCAGGAATTGCTCTTTCTAAAATCACATAAGATGCATAATCTAGAAACCAATCTTTATACATAGTAGATAAATTTTGATTAGTTTTATCAGACATTAAATATCGCTCTCTTTTAAATTATCAATAATAAATTCCTGCCTATTTTGAGTATTTTTCCCCATATAATAAGATAAAATCTCTTTAATAGATTCATTGCCATTATATATCACAGGCTCTAATTTCATATTGTCACCAATAAAATCTTTAAATTCATGAGGAGAAATTTCTCCTAGACCTTTAAACCTAGTAATTTCTATCTTTCCTCCTATAGTATCGATAGCATTAGTTTTTTCATTTTCTGAATATGCATATAATGTTTTTACTTTATTCCTAATTCTAAATAATGGAGTTTCCAAAATATAAACATGACCATTTCTTACAAGTTCAGGATAAAATTGAAGAAAAAAAGTTAATATTAACAATCTAATATGCATACCATCTACATCTGCATCTGTAGCTATAACTACTTTATTATATCTTAATTCACCAACACCTTCTTCTATATTTAAAGCATGCTGGAGTAAATTGAATTCTTCGTTTTGATAAACAATCTTTTTTGTTAGGCCATATGAATTTAAAGGCTTCCCTCTGAGACTAAATACAGCTTGTGTTTTAACATCCCTTGTTTTAGTTATAGAACCACTAGCAGAATCTCCTTCAGTAATAAATAATGTAGATGCAAATTTAAATTCATCTGCTATTTTTTTATCATTATAATGATACTTGCAATCTCTTAATTTTTTATTATGTAAATTTGCTTTTTTTGTTTTTTGTTTAGCTATTTTTTTAATACCTGCAATATCTTTTCTTTCTTTTTCTGATTGAATTATTTTATCAAAAATAAGTTTAGAAATTTCAGGGTTTTTATGTAAAAAATTATCAAATTCAGTTTTAAAAAAATCATTAATATAAACCTTAATAGTAGGACCATTAGGAGCCATATCAATTGAGCCTAATTTATTCTTTGTCTGCGATTCAAAAACAGGATTTTGAAGTCTAATACTTAATGCAACCACTATAGAAGCCCGAATATCTGATACGTCAAAATCTTTTTTATAAAAATCTCTAATAGAACGCACAAAACTCTCTCTAAAAGCCATTAAGTGTGTTCCTCCATGCGCTGTATATTGCCCATTTACAAAAGAATAATATTCTTCACCATAATTATCGCTATGAGTAATAGAAACTTCAATATCATTATTTTTCAAATGGATAATTGGATAAGATAGATTGTAGCTTTTCGTTTTATATTTCAGTAGATCTTTTAAACCACCATCAGATTTATATTTTTTATTATTATAAATAATAGAAAGTTTTGCATTCAAATATGTATAAAACATAATTTTCTCTTCAATATAAGTCTCTATATAATTGAATTTTTTAAAAATTTCATTATCTGGAGTAAATCTCACAAAAGTTCCATTAGATAAATCTGTATTCTTGATATTACTTTTATCAACCAACTCTCCTTTTGAAAATCTTAATTCTATTGTTTTACCATCTCTAATTGAATAAATTTCAAAATTACTAGATAAAGCATTTACGGCTTTAATACCAACTCCATTTAAACCAACAGATTTTTTAAATACTTCACTATCATATTTACCACCAGTATTAATTTTTGAAGCACAATCTTCAACTTTTCCAAGAGGAATACCTCTACCATAATCTCTAATTGATATAACATTTTCATTATGTTTGAATTCAATTTTATTTCCATAACCCATAATATGTTCATCAATACTATTATCAATAACTTCTTTAATTAATATATATATACCATCATCAATAGAAGAGCCATTACCTAGTTTTCCAATATACATGCCAGGACGCTTTCTTATATGCTCTTTCCAGCTTAAAGACTTTATACTATCTTCATCATATTTAACAGGTTTATTCATAACACTAATTTAATACAGTTTTATAGTTATAGATTGGAAGGAATCCATGCTTAAAAATTTTTTTTATGAATTCAGCTTCAGACATTTTTTTATTAATGAGACAATAATCATTAAACAAATCATATAAATACATATAACTAATAAATTTTTCTAAATCATTTTCAACATAATTATAAATAATTTCTTCAAAAATTTTAGAAGACATTTTTTTATCTATAAAACCTTCATTTATTAATAAAAAAATTGCATCTTCTTTACTTATTTCGTTATTATAATATTTATATTTTATTAATATTTTCAAAAAATCTTGTAATAAATCTAATTTGTATAAGAACCTATAGTTTTGATCAATAATATTATAATCTTTATAATCTATGTAAGTTGAAAGAAATTTAGACCATGAATAATGATTGATGTCATTATAAATATCAATATGACTATCAGAAAAATCATTAAAGTAAAAAGTCCTGCTAAGTACTTCTTCAACTAAAAAAATTTCAGCTTCTGTTTTGAATAAATCTGAATTATTATAAGAGTTAATAATAACATTCATAGGATTACTACTATAATAGGGATTTATAATAAATATAGAGTTTTCAAATAATTCAAAAAGTGTATTATAATAAGGAAATTCTATTTCTATCTCATTTATATCAATGATATCAAATGACTCTAAAAGTTTTTTATATTTATCATTAAAATAAATTACCTGTGAAGAATAATCCTTATTAATATTACTAGGTTTACTATTTTTATCAAGTATATAATAAAGACTAGCAGTGCTATCTTCATAATTTTCTAAAATTGTTTTTTCTATACTATTATCAGCAAAGTAAATAATAGAAGCACTATGCAATATATCTTTTTTCAACATTTTAATTTTCAACTCTAAAGAATCTATAGAATTACTATAGTTATATTTATTTTCAATATCAAATAAAGCATTATTAAGTATTTTAGCAATACTTCTCTTTTCAGTTAATGCTTCATTAGTTTTTTTACTTTCAAGCCAATCCTCATAAGATTTCATAAATTTTACATTATTATATATTTTCTTTTCTATATCAATAAAAACAGTATCATTAAAATCAATATAAAGAGGTATATTTTCTAACAACTCTTGCGTTATGTTTATTTCACTTATTGCTCTTTTTATAAAATAATCATTAGAAGATAAAAGTGTTTTTTTTGTTCTATTAAAATATAAGGGGATATAGTCTAAAGCATCATCAATATATTGAATTTTCATATCATAGCCTAGATTATTACATAGTAATAAGTTAAGAAGATAATTGTTTAAGGGTTCAATATAATAAATGGGGTCCCAGGTATAACTACTATAAGAATGAGAATAAAGCAATGAATTTATTTTTTCATTTAAAGCGATATGAATATTTCTATTTTTATTATTTAAACTTTTTTTATCTATTTGGAATAATTCTAGTTTAAAACGTTTTAAATCAAAAAAATATTCACTAAAGTATTCAGATGTTCCCTTTTTATTTCTAATAAAAAAATTTTTAGAATTCAAATCATCTAGAGATTCATTTGAATGTATAGAAATCCAACTATTAAAGGCTTTCAATAAACTTTTAAACGAATAATCACTAGCACTATTACAAGCCATAAGAAGCACCAGTAAAAATATAATTAATATTTTATTTCTATTCTTAATACTTTCCAAACCAATTAAGCTTATTTCTTAATTTAAAATAATAAGTTTCCATTTTTTCAACATATATGAATTTTGCTTTAATGTTAGATTTCAAAATTTCTACAGTACAGTTACTATTAATTTTTACCTGATCTTGACCATCTGATGTGATATTTATTCTATCATATTTTTCATCAAATGAAATTTTCAATCTATGACTCCCATCTAGAACAATTGGCCTTGCAGATAAACTATGTGGAGAAATTGGAGTAACTATAATTCCATCTATATCAGGGGATACTATAGGACCACCTGCAGATAAAGAATATGCTGTTGAACCCAATGGTGTCGAGAAGATAATTCCATCACTAGAATATTTATTTAAATGTTCAGTATCTAAATCAATAGAAAATTTAATAAGTCTTAATAAATTTCCATGATTAATTACAATATCATTAACAGCAAGCAAACTAATATCTTCTTTATCGTTAAAATGAATATTAGCTGATAATAAATTGAATTCTTTTACAGTATAATCTTTAAATTCAAAAAGAGAATGTAAGGTCTTCTCCATATGTTTTGAATGACATTGATTTAAAAATCCTAACTTTCCTATATGAATACCTAAAATAGGTAATTGATTATTTTTCATGGATCTCACAGTATTCAACAAGGATCCATCTCCTCCAATTGATAATACAATGCCAGATGAATTTTCATTAAGAAAATCATTAAATGATATACAATTGACCTTAGAATATTTATTGATAATTTTATTATCAAGATATAAAATGTGATTGTAAGGCTTAGATATCTCAACTATTTTATCTAAAGTTTTATAGAAATTTTTTTTAGTTTGATTTCCTGTACAAAAAATATTCATCATACTAATCTGAAATTTTAGATTCAGTTAATATTTTTTTTATTTTTATATCTGATTTTTTCAGTTTTTCATCACATGCTTTTACTAGTTTCATGCCTTTTTCAAACAAAACAATCATTTCATCTAATGAAATATTATCATCTTCCAGTTTGCTTACTGTATTATCTAATTCAGAAAATAATTTTTCTAGAGATTTATCTTCTTTTATCTTTTTCACTAATTTTATTTACTTTTGCTCTAATTATATAATCATTAGATTCAATATCAATGCAATCATTGATTTCAATGTTATCATTACTAGTAATGAGTTTACCATCTTTTCTAGCAATAAAAAACCCTCTATTTTTAATAGCATCTACATTATAATTTGAAATTTTATTATCATACTGATTAATTGAATATCTATAATATTTTAAACGCTCATTAGCAATATTTAATAATATCTTAGAACTAAACTTTAATTTATCGCTATAAGATTGTACAGATAATTTAGGGTTTTTTGATAATATCCTTAAATAATAACTATCCAATATATTTTTTTTTTGTGTAATAAATTTATTAAATGAATTAGAGATTCCTACCTTATAATCATTAATCATATTATAAATATAAGAAATATCAGGAGCACATATTTCTGCAGCTTCAGATGGAGTTGAAGCCCTTCTATCTGAAACAAAATCAGCCAAAGTAAAATCTGTTTCATGACCTATAGCTGTAATAATAGGAGTAGAATTTTTAAATATTTGACGAACTAATGATTCATCATTGAAAGGTATCATATCTTCTAAAGATCCACCTCCTCTTGCAATGATAATTAAATCTACATTATTATCATTATCTATTTTTTTAAGAGAATCAATAATAGAAATTGCTGCTTTTTCACCTTGAACAAAAGAGTTTTCTACAATGATATCTAAATAAGGTGCTCTTCTAGATAAAATAGATACAATATCATGTATTACAGAACCTTTTTTAGATGAAATTAGAGCTATCCTAGATGGAAAAGGAGGTATTTTTTTTTTATACTCTAAATCAAATAAGCCTTCTTTTTCCAGCTTATTCTTAAGCTTAAGATATTCACTCCACAATAAGCCAGCATCTCCAATATGGACATTAGAAACAATAAACTGCATTTGTCCTCTTTGTTTATATAAACCAATGTCTCCATATGCAACTACTTCAACATTATTTCTAATATTTAAAGTTGAATTTTTCTTATAATTAAAATAGACACAATTAATTAAGCTTTTAGAATCTTTAAGTGTAAAGTAAGCATGACCTGAATCATATAATTTAAATGAAGATATTTCACCTTTAATAAAGATATTCCTTAGCTCTCTATCAAATAAAAGGTCAATTCTATTATTGATTTGAGTAACATTATATATAGTAGTAGAATTCATAAAAAAAAGCCACCAGAACCTATTATTACAATAAGCTCTAAATGGCCTTAAAAAGTTATTTATTTAATTTTTATATTATTTCTTTTTATGTCTATTTGCTCTTAAACGTTTTTTACGCTTATGAGTATTCATTTTTTTCTTTTTTCTTTTTTTACCACAAGGCATATAAAAATCTTCCTATATTTCTTTCATTTCCAAATCTACAAATTCCTTTAATAATTTAGAGACTTTAAAAGAGGGAATATATCTTTTTTCTAAAATAAAAGTTTCATTTGTTGCAGGATTTCTTGCTTCTCGCTCATCTTTTACTTTAGTAATAAAGCTTCCAAAACCTCTTATATCAACCCTTTCTCCTTTAGATAGGGAAATTTTAATAGAATTTATAATAGAGTCAAAAACAAGCTCAGTTTCTACTTTTGTAAGGCCTGTAAGCTTTGCTGATTCATTTATTATATCTAACTTCGTCATCTTTAATTATATTAATATGAAAAATGTCCTGAATATTAGAGATTTTTTTTTGATTTTAAAAGAAACTTATATATTAAAATTATTTATGAATAACTAATTTTTTTCCAGGATGTATAGTATTACTTCTTAATCCATTCCATTTTTTTATTTTTGAAACAGAAACTTTATATTTCACAGCTATCCCACTAAGCGTATCACCTTTTTTAATAGTATAATATGTTTTTCTAGGTTGCGTTTTATATTGCCCTATAGGAACCGTAATTGTTTTTCCAATTCTAATAGGCTTCTTCCTATCCAATTTATTAACTTCACAAATTGCTGTAATTGTACTTCCATACTTAATAGCAATACTCCATAAACTTTCACCTTTTTTAATTTTATGCTTTTTATAAACAATATGATTGCTTGATGATTCTTCTATTAATGCAAAAAGAGAATCAAACTGAGGACTACAATTTTTTGGCATTCTAAATTTATATATTTCATCTGTATCTAAAGAAATATACTCTCTTAAAATTTCAGGATTATATTCTAATAAAATATTTTTATCTATTTTTGAACATTTTGCAATATCATCAACTTTTACTGATTTTTTTATATCAATGACATTCCAATCTATCAATGGTTCTGAATCAACTGTAAATCCATACTTTTTGGGGTTTTTTGAAATAAATATATATGCTAAAATACTTGGAACATAATTTTGCGTTTCTTTAGGTAGGTTTGTTAGCTCCCAATAATTTTTAGTTTTAAAATACTTAATATGCCTATCAATTCTTGTTTCGCCAGTATTATAAGCAGCAAAGGCAAGATACCAATCATTATATCTTCCATATAGATAAAGCAGATAGTCACATGCAGCTTCAGTAGATTTTTCAAAATCCATTCTTTCATCATAATAAAAATCTTTTTTCAAACCATATGCTTTAGCTGTAGGCTCTATAAATTGCCAATATCCAACAGCATTTGCAAAAGACCTTGCTCTTGGCTTAAAACCGCTTTCTATCATAGCAACATAAAATATTTCTCTAGGAACACCCTTACTTTCTAATATTGGCAAAATAATATCTTTATATTTTGCTTCTCTATTCAACCATTTTTGAATTGATGATCTTCCTTTTGTTGTATAATAATTTATAATACTCTTTACTTTTTTATTATAAGTAATAGGAATATGTCCATCAATGATTTCTACTGTTTCTTCAACATTTGTTAATTCATCTAAGCTTTGAGAATAGATATAATTATCTAATTTTTCTTTAAAAATTGCAGTTGAAAAGCCTGTATTTGAATGATCAATACTTGATACTCTATTATCATAATACTCAATTACAGCTTTCATTAATTTTTGGTATTTTAAATTATCAAGCTCATCTTTCTCACTAATTAATTCTAACTGAGTTAAAGCTTTAAAAACATTATCAAACTGATACATTGCATCTAATGTATCACTCATTATATCAGAAATTATTGCATCAGAAAAAAACATTTTTGCTTCTGTTATTAATGTTTCAAATAAATCATCATATAAAGGATTCATTAATAAAGAATCTATTTTTTCCTCAGGGGTAGAATTATTCTGAGATAACAGAATTGAAAACATTAAAATAAATAGATATTTTTTCATTTAATTTTTAATTTTTTTGCTATAGTTGTTCTTGTTATACCAATCAAATCATCTCTTTGTTCAAGATTATAATTTAATGTTTCTATTATATCATCAACAACTAATCTAATATTATTAGTAACATTATTTTCACTATAAATAATAGATATAGGTAATATTGGAATATTTGACTGAATAGCCAATATAAAACCACCTTTTTTAAATTTAGAAAGATTATTAAAAGCCGTCCTTGTCCCTTCTGGATAATTCAGAATAGATAGATTTGTTTTTTTTAAATACTTTAAAGCTGAGTCAACTGATTTTTTTGATTTTTCCTTATTGAACCTATCAACAGAAATCATACCAGACAAGAATAAAGCCCAACCAAAAATAGGAATATAAAATAATTCTTTTTTTGTAAAAAAAGAAATGTCTAAAGGTAACAGTGAAAAAGTAACAAGAATATCTAAAAATGACTGATGATTACTAATTATTATATATTTTTGTTCTAATACTATTTTATCTAAGCCTTCAATACTATAGCTAACAAAGCTAAAAAATAAAATTACTTTTGCCCAGGATCTAGATAAGTATGAGGTATATTTTTTTTTTGAATCAAATAAACCTACTAATATAACTAATATTGAAAAAAGAGGTGTAAAAATAATTATATTTAAAATTAAGAGTGTATAGCGAATCATTTAGATTTAATCTTATTAACATTTAGATAAGGACGTAATACACCTGGAATTTCAATGTCACTATTTTCTTTTTGATATGCTTCTAATAATGCTACCATTAATCGTGGAGTAGCTAAACCAGAACCATTTAATGTATGTACAAAATCAACCTTATTAGTTTTATTAGATCTAAACTTAATATCACCTCTTCTAGCTTGGAAAGATTCAAAATTACTACAACTAGAAACTTCTAAATATTTATTTTCAAATGGAGACCAAACTTCTATATCATAACATTTTGCTGCAGAAAAAGATAAATCTCCGCTAGCCAAAGAAACGACTCTATAATGTAAATTTAATTTCTGTAAAATCGTTTCAGCATTTAAAAGAAGATCTTCTAAAACATCATAAGATTTATCCGGATGAACGAATTGAACTAATTCAACTTTATTGAATTGATGTACTCTAAGCAAACCTTTTGTATCCTTGCCATAACTACCAGCTTCTCTTCTAAAACAAGGACTATATGCAACATATTTTTTAGGCAATTCATCTTCATTTAAAATAGATTTTGAATGAATATTTGTAACAGGGACCTCTGCTGTTGGAATACAATACATATCATCAAGTTCTATATAATACATATCATCTTTAAATTTAGGTAAATTACCAGTAGTCCTTGGAGCAGAAGAAGAAACAATAAAGGGAGTCAGCACTTCACTGTAAGCATGCTCCGCTATATGAGTATCAAGCATAAAATTAATTAAAGATCTTTCATATTTAGCCCCTATTTGAGTATAAAGAGGAAATGCACTTCCAGAAATTTTTGATGCACTCTTAAAATCAAGTAATCGATGTTTTTCTGATAATTCTAAATGACCTTTTATGTCAAAATCAAATTCAGGTTTTTTACCCCACTCTCTAACAATGACATTAGAAGATTCATCTACACCAATAGGAACTGATGAGTCTACAATATTTGGTACATATAATAAATCATTATTTATTTTAGAGAGGATAGTATTCAATTCTATATCAAGCTTTTTAATATCTTTTGATATAGATCGCATAATATCAATATTATCCTTTACATTATTTGATGATGATATTTTTTTATTAATAATATTTCTATTTGCTTTTAATGACTCAACTTCCTGTATTATATCACGCCTTTTTTTATCATATTCAAGCAACTTAGCTAAATCAAAATCAACATTTTTTGCAGCAATAGACTTTTTAACTAAGTCTATATTTTCTCTTATATATTTTAATGATAACATTTAAAAATTAATTTTATATATAGTGTAAATTTAATACTAATATTTAAGTTGTAAAATTTTATTTTAAATTAACTTTAATAATAAAGTAGATTATACAAAATATTTTTTAACTAAAATGAATAAAATTGCATTAATAACTGGAATTTCAGGACAAGATGGAGCATATCTTGCAAAATTCTTACTATCTAAGAATTATAAAGTGATAGGTGGAGAAAGAAGAAGTGCTAGTGGTTCTTTATGGAGATTAAATGAACTTGGTATTGAAAAAGATATTGAAATAGTAGATTTTGAACTTTCAGAATTTACAAATATTTATAGAGTCATAGAAAAATATAAGCCTGATGAAATATATAATTTAGCAGCACAATCTTTTGTTGCAGCATCTTTTGAAATGCCTATAATGACATCAGATGTTACAGGATTGGGTGTATCAAGAATACTAGAAGCCGTAAAGAATATAAATCCTTCAATTAAATTTTATCAAGCTTCATCATCTGAAATGTTTGGGAAGGTATCAGAAAGCCCTCAAAATGAAAAAACTATATTCTATCCTAGAAGTCCTTATGGGGTTGCAAAACTATTCGGGCATTGGATTACAATAAATTATAGAGAAGCTTACAATATATTTGCATGCTCTGGGATTTCATTTAATCACGAATCTCCACTCAGGGGCAATCAATTTGTAACTAAAAAAATAACTCATGGTTTATCTAAAGTTAAACTTGGGATATTAGATTATATTGAACTAGGGAACCTTGATTCAAAGCGAGATTGGGGTTACGCAAGAGATTATGTAGAGGCAATGTACTTAATGCTTCAACAAAAAAAACCTGATGATTTTATAATAGCAACAGGAAAAAATTATTCTGTAAGAGATTTTATAGAAGAAACATGTGCACAATTAAAGATACAATTAGAATGGACTGGAGAAAAAGAAAATGAATTAGGAATAGATGTTCATAGTGGAAAAGAAATTATTAAAATCAATCCTAAATTTTATCGACCTTCTGAAGTTGATTTACTATTAGGAGATGCTAAAAAAGCAAAAAATATTCTTAATTGGCAACCTAAAACAAATTTTAAAAAATTAGTCCAAATAATGGTTGAATCAGATTACTCTAAATTAAAGTCTATCTAATAAAGGCAATTTTTTATCTTTATCTGATAATATAGGTTTTGAAATAGGCCAATCTATACTAATATTATTATCATTCCAAATAACCCCTTTTTGTTCATCTGGATAATAATATTCAGTACATTTATACATAACTATAGCAAAATCTGATAAAACACAATAACCATGAGCATATCCAGGAGGAATAAATAATTGAGATAAATTATTCCTAGAAAGCCTTTTTCCAACCCACTTTAAATAAGTTCTAGAATCTTTATTAATATCAACAGCTACATCAAAGATTTCACCATATAAAACAGAAATTAATTTACCTTGCGGATGCTTATCTTGATAATGTAATCCTCTTAATACATTTTGTTTTGAATAAACTAAATTATCTTGAACAAATTTATAGTTAATTCCTAGCTTAGTATAAATAGATTCTTTGTAAGATTCAATAAAACTACCTCTAGTATCAGGATATTCAATATTCGTTATCAATTTCACATCAGGGATAAGGCAATTCTCAATCTTCATTTTAGTAATCATAAGATTTAATTTTCTCAGTATATTTATCTAAATCAAAATTCATATTCACATTCTTATATGCATAAGCTCTATCTTTAGAAATCGGTTCGGGTAACTTGACATTACTAGAATTTAAATTACAAAATTCATATATTTCGGATAATACTCTAGTAGAATCTAAAACAACATCTTCATATTTAACTAAAAGGATATTAGCCTTATATTTATTTACTAGTTTATTTATTTCCAATATATATAAATCATACAATTTCATAGTATCATCTATATTATTAATTCTTAAACTTCCTAAATTAGAAAAATTAGATAGATTTAAAAAAGGAATCAAATAATATGGAATATTTTTTTTAATACTTAACAAATCCTTTTTTTTCAATTTAATATTTCTATTTAAAAGGCTTAAAGAAACATCATATGGATGCCTCTTTATTATTATGATCTTTGATTTTGGAAATAAATCTATCCAAAAGGGTAATGTAAATACATTTCGAGGGTCTTTCCATCCCCAATTATAATTTAAACTGAAAAAATCTTTTTTATTAAATAAAGTTTTAAAACCAAAATATCGACAATTTGATCTACTCTTTAATAAAATACGTATTTTATTTAATATCATAGCATAACTATTACTATCTACCTTATCAATAAAAGATTTAGGATTATCCCAAGTTGAACTATTTATTGACATAATCCATTTATTAATATTCTGAAAAAATAAAGATTCTTGGTTAATATCCTTTGATTCCCCAAAAAAAACTGAATTATTTTCCATAATCCTTGTTAAAAATGATGTTCCTGATCTATGCAGACCTGTAATAATAATAGGTTGTTTTTTTTGCATAATTATTTAATAATCCAATTTTTTAAGTTTAGCTTTGTAACTTTTTCTAATTCATAAACTTGCTGATTATTCCAACGAACTATTTTATCTGGAAAATTTTCAGGTATAGTATCTTTAAAGTCACTACTAATTTCTTTTAAATTCATTTTTTCTATTTTTTGTTTTATCTTATACCTCAAAGTATCATTAATCAATAATTTTGATAATAAACGCCTTAAATATGATTTTCCATATAGTATATTTTGAATCCATCTAAATCTAAATAATTTACTCTTATTCATATGAATTTCATCAAAATTAAAGTTATCATATTTAAAATCAATATTTAAAAAAGAAAATAAAGATACGATTAATTTCTTTTTACTGTTTTTTTCTAATAAATCATCAAACTTAAGAAATAAAAATAATGAATCATTAAATAGTTTTTGATATTCTTTTATTTGTTTTGCATAATTTCCACGATCCAAATAGCTAAAATGCTGTAGAGAAAATTCATCGGCAATCTTTAACCTTACAGGTTCATCTAATATTCCTTCTATAAAAGATTTTGATTCAAGACCTCTTCTATAAGACATTAAATAATGAGAAAAAGCTCTTTCTATTGGCTTTCTTAAAATTATCACTATTTTAGGAGATTTAATATTTTTCTTTATATTGGAAGAAGTATTTTTTATATACATATAAGAAGGATCTACTTCACCTAAAATTTGATGTTTTTTTTTAATGTCAAATTGTTTCTTATACCATCTAAAATCTTTATTTTTATTTATTAAATAGCTAAAATAATGTGTTTCTTTATTTTTAGGTAAAGAAACAAGATTTGTTTGCTTAAGGATTTGATGAAGAGTTGAAGTACCAGATTTTTGCGCACCAATTATAAAAAAATCTAAAGAAAAATCATATTTCATAAACTTTATGAATTAATAGAAATGAGAAATGAAAATAAATAATCTTTATAAGATCCATCAGGCAGTCTATCAACTATTTTTTTAAGCTCCTGTTTAGATATATACCCCATATTATAGGCGACCTCTTCTATGCATGATATTTTCAATCCTTGCCTTGCTTCTATATAAGATATGAAAGTACTCGCTTCAAATAAACTGTTAGGCTTACCTGTATCCAACCATGCAACCCCTCTACCTAATAAATTAACTTTTAATTTTCCATTATTAAGATAAATTTTATTTATATCTGTAATTTCCAGTTCTCCTCTTTTAGAAGGATTCAAAGTCTTAGCATAATTTACAACTTTATTATCATATATATATATTCCAGGAACAGCATAATTAGATTTTGGTTTAATAGGTTTTTCTTCTATACTTAATACATTATAATTTGAATCAAATTCAACAACACCATATCTTTCGGGATCATTGACGGGATAACCAAAAACAGTTGCTCCAATTGGATTTTTAATAATTTTTCGAATAGGATCTAAAAAACCATGGCCATAAAATATATTATCTCCTAATATTAATGTAACATTATCATCTCCAATATAATTATCTGCAATATTAAAAGCATCAGCTATCCCTTTTGGCGAATCTTGAGTAGCATAACTTATCTTTATACCTATCCTAGAACCATTGCCTAATAATATTTTAAATGAATCTAGATCCTTTGGATTAGTAATAATTAAAATATCTTTTATATTTAGCAGCATTAACGTTGATAAAGGATAATAAATCATTGGCTTATCATAAATTTGCAATAACTGTTTATTAACTACTTTTGTAAGCGGATATAACCTACTTCCTCTACCAGCCGCTAGAATAATTCCTTTCATATTAATATAATTCCTATCAAATATTTTTCCACCAATTTTGATTATTTATATACCAATCTACTGTATTTACAAGTCCCTCATTAAAAGATATACGAGGAGCCCATCCTGTATGTTCCTTGATTTTAGTATTATCTATAGAATATCTAAAATCATGACCAGCCCTATCCTCAACATATTCAATTAAATCAAAATACTTTAAATTATTATTTCTTTTAATTTTACTATCTAAAATTTTACAAATATATTTAACAATTTCTATATTTTTAACTTCATTATTAGAACCTATATTATATTGTTCCCCAATCTTCCCTTTTAATAATATTCTATATATTGCATCACAATGATCATTTACATGAATCCAATCTCTAATATTAGAACCATCGCCATAAATAGGAATTTTTGTTTCACTTAAACAATTTAATATTACCATAGGAACTAATTTTTCAGGAAATTGTAATGGGCCGTAATTATTAGAACAATTTGTAACTATAGTAGGAAAATTATAAGTTTTAAACCAAGATAAAACTAAATGATCAGATGAAGCCTTAGAAGCAGAATAAGGTGAGCTTGGATTATACCTATTTAATTCAGTAAAACTTACATCTCCTTTATTCAAGCTACCATAGACTTCATCTGTTGATATATGAATAAATTTAAATTTTTCTTTTTTAACTGGACTTAGCTGTTTGAAATATTTATTAGATTGAAATAATAAATTAAATACGCCTAAAACGTTTGTATCAATAAAGGTTTTAGGGTTCTTGATAGAATTATCTACATGTGATTCAGCTGCAAAATTCACTAAATATGTTGGTTTAAAATCAAATATTATTTTACTTACTAAATTATTATCAGAAATATCACCTTTAATAAATTTATAATTAGGGTTGGATTCTACTAATCTAAGTGAATTAGGTGAAGAAGCATATGTAAGTTTGTCTAAATTTAAAATTACATTTTCTGTACTTGATAACTGATTGATGATAAAATTTGCTCCTATAAAACCTGAACCACCTGTAACAAGTATTCTATTTATATAAGAAGACATTTTTATAATAATCCTTTATTTTTCCTAATAGCCCATTCTAGCATTAATAATAAAATAATTAAAAACCAAAAATATTGAAAATTAAAAATCAAAATTTCAGATAAATCTAAACTTACATAGGATTCTGGTTTAATAGAATTTACATAATTATTTAATTCTTCTAAACTAGAATAAAAACCATTATAATTAAGTGAAATATCTTCTAATATTTTTTGATTTAAACCAAGGTTATTTGTTTCAACATCTAAATCATTAATAATTAATTCAATTTGATTACTTGAAAGTTTATAACCATTTATGAAATCAATTTGAGCTTGTACAAAATATTTACCTGCTACATTTAAAGAGCTAGTGCACTTATAGACCTTATCTTGATTTAGACTACAATTATTAATTTCAGAATAAATAGATCCATCTTTATTATATATAAAAAATTTAATTTTTTCATATTGTGAATTAATTTTATTTAAATCCATATATAAATTAAAATTATTATTTATATAAGGACTTTTATTGTTAGAATAAATAACAGGCCTATCTGTATCAAAATCAAAAATAATTTTCTTAAATAATAAGTTAATTAAGAATTTTAAATTATCAGTATTATATATACTTAATGTTTCATTTGAAGCTTTTGAAAGATTTGGTATAAATAAAAATAAATTATTATCTTTATAATCAATAAGTGTACTGCTATTATTCTTATCATATAAAATTGATTTTTCAAGGTTGATATTAGTTAACTTTCTATCGGTATTTATTGGAGCTATTTTATTAATTATACTTCCATATAGATTATAATTTTCAGTATTATATGAAACAATATCACCATTTTTTTCAGGATTAAAGACATAACCCCACTGAAATAAATATTCATTATAATAATTATAATCATCATTAACAGATGGTCCTTTTAAAAACACTATATTTTTATTCTTAAAAAACTTATATTCTTTTACAATTTTTAGATGTTCAGGACTAATGGGAAAACTATCAAGAATGATAATGTCAAACTGATCAATTTGAACTTCATTTGGATTAAATTCATATAGATTATAAAAATGATATAAATCTATATTAGGATATTCCTTAATTAAGCTCTTAATATATTTTGTGTTTTGAGATAATCGTCCAGAAAAAAGTAATGCTTTTTTACGATTTAAAGAATTTAAATCTAATGTAAAATTATAATAATTATTATCTAAATTTGATTCATTATCAATGTTCTCTATATGAATAATATTATTAGATGACAAATCAGATTTAGATATAATAAAATCATTGAAAAATACTTTTTTATCACTTGCTATATCAACATACCCTAAATCTTTATTATTCACCTTATCATTCGAAAGCCTAACTAAAATAGAGTTATAATTATAAGTAGACTCTGATAAGATTTTAGTTTTAATATGTATACTATCTTTACTTGTATATACTATACTAACATCATTTATTGATAAATCCTCATTTTTATAATTTGAGTTTAAGCCAAATACATTAATAACAACATTAGGTAATAATAGGAAATCAAGTAATCCCTGATTTTGCATACCATCGCTGATTAAAATATATTCATTGTAATTCAAAAATTTTACTGCTTCAAAAACTTGATTTATATCAGTTGAACTATCATTGAAATCAATTTTAGAATAATCAGTTAAATTACGTATACTATCTCCAAATAAATAAATATTAGATTCAACATTGTTCATATTTAATTCATTTTCAAGTAAAGAAATTTTATCTTTGAAGTCATTACTATTTTTTAAAAAAGAGACGCTTTTAGAATTATCTAAAAATACAGCTATCTTTTTATTATCTATAATTGTTTGATTTAATAAAAACAATGGATTTGAAAATATAATTAATAACATTAGGAGAACTGTTGAACGAATTGTTACTAAGATATATCTTATATTTCTTTTTTCATCTTTAATATTTATCCAATATTTATACAACATAAATAAAAATAAAGCAAAAAAGAAGAAAAGGATATAAATAGAGACAACGGTTTTTATCATATATACTTAATTGTAAACTATATTAGGGTTAGCTTCAATTGTTAAATCTGAATACTGTTTATCTTTTAACTGCAAATAACCAGCCATAGCTATCATTGCTGCATTATCTGTACAATATTCCATATCAGGGAATACTATTCTTAAATCATATTTTTGTTCTAAAGACTTAGCTAATTCTCTAAAATATAAATTAGCAGAGACGCCTCCTACTATAGTTATATTATTTATTTTATATTGCGTAATAGCTCTTTCTAACTTAACTAATAAAGTTTTAACAATTGCATGTTGGTAAGAGGCAGCTAAATCAGAAAGGTGATATTCTTTTAATGTATCTAATTCTTTTTTCTTATATAATAGTGCTGTTTTTAAACCACTAAAAGAAAAATTAAGAGGATTTTGCTTAACTTCTGGTATTGTAAAAATATATTTATTAGGATTACCATCCTTAGATTTTTTTTCAATTTCTGGTCCTCCTGGATAACTAAGACCAAGAATTCTAGCTCCTTTATCAAAAGCTTCTCCTGCAGCATCATCTACTGTATTAGCTATAACACTATACTGATGACTACTCTTAACAAGCCATATTTGAGTATGTCCTCCAGATACTATTAGGCTCAAGTGTGGATAAAGAATTTCTTTATTAATAAAACTAGAGGATAAATGACCTACTAAGTGACTAACACCTATTAAGGGAATATTCAAGCCAACACAAAGTCCTTTTGCAAAATTTAGTCCAACAATAAGACTACCAAGTAAACCGGAACCATAAGTTACAGCAACAGCATCAATATCAGATAAACAAATATTTGCTTCTTTTAAGCTAGCATTAACTACATTAAGAATCTTTTTTTCATGGTCTTTTGAGGCTAAATCAGGAACGACTCCACCGTATTCAATGTGAATTGATTGAGTTTTGACTACATTACTTAAAACTTTAAAATCTTTTACAACAGAAGCAGATGTTTCATCGCATGATGTTTCAATACCAAGTACAATCATGGTTTATAGTAAGTATGTTAATTTTTCAAACAAATAGTATTTTTATTCTTTATCCAAATCTTGTTCAGAATTTTTATCATCTTCAACAGTTTTGTCCTCAACCATAGAAGATTCATTATTAGATTCATCAATATTTAATACAATTTTTCTACTTTCTTGATTAATCTGACTAACGATAAGAGCAAACTCTTTATTAATTTCAAATAAATCTTTAGCGTCCTCATTAATTTTACTTATTGGAAGAATGCCTTCAAAATCATTATCTAATAGAAAAATAATTCCTTTATCTAATATATAAAGAACTTTACCATTTAACTTATCATCAATGTTAAAATAATCTGAAATATTTTCCCAAGGATCTTTAATTGTTTGCTTTAAGCCTAATGAAATTTTCTTTTCTTTAGATGAAACATCTAATACAAGCAATTCTAATTCCTGATCCTTTTTAATGATATCAGAGGCATTTTTTATTTTTCTTGTCCATGATATATCATTAACATTTAAAAAACCTTCCAAATCATTTTGCAAACTAATATATGCTCCATTTTGGACTATATTATTAACATTACCTTTATATGTTTCATCAACTTTTATTTTCTTTTCTATATCAGACCAAGGATTGTCTTCAAGTTGCTTAACACCTAACGATATTTTCTTAGTTTCAATATCAATTGAAAGTACTACAGCATCTACATTATCTCCTATTTTATAGATATCAGAGGGGTGTCTTATATGCTTAGTCCATGATATTTCTGAAATATGAATAAGACCTTCTATTCCTTCTTCAATCTCAACAAAAGCTCCATAATTCATCATATTAACAACTTTACCTGAAATCTTTGTTCCTTCTGTATATTTATCATCTGCACCTTCCCAAGGATCAGCAGATAATTGTTTCAGTCCTAATGATATTCTTTTTTTCTCTTGATCAAAATCTATAATTTTAACTGTTATAGATTGTCCTAATGCTAATTTATCACTAGGATGATTAATTCTTCCCCATGTTATATCAGTGATATGCAAAAGTCCATCAACACCTCCCAAATCAATAAAGGCTCCAAAATCTGTTATATTTTTAATAGTACCTTCAATAGAAGAACCAATATCAATATTTTCTAATAGCTTAGCTCTATTTTCATCTATATCAGAATCCATTGTTGCTTTTCTAGATACTACAACATTTTGCCTAAATTCATTAAATTTAACTATTTTAAAATCGAATTCTTTATTTAAAAATTCTTCAAAATTAGATACAGGTTTTATATCAACTTGAGAACCTGGCAAAAAAGCATTTACAACTCCTAAATCAACAACTAAACCACCTTTGATGATTTTAATTACAGTTCCCTTAAGAATAGTATCATTTTCTGCAGCATCTCTTAATTCTGACCATCTTTTTTCAAAATCTGCTCTTCTCTTTGATAGAATTAATCTACCCTTCCTATCTTCAAATACTACTAAAAACACATCAATCTCTTCACCTATTTCAGGAATAGTTTCAAATTCAGTCTTATCAATAATACCTTCAGACTTAAATCCTATATCAACAATAACTTCTTTATCATAAACAGCAACTATAGTACCCTTAACTAACTGCCTCTCAGATACATCTTGTACCTTAATATCATATATATCATCTTCTTCATCAAAGTCTTTATTATCTAAATCAAGATTATTTATTTCATCAAATGAATATTCTTTTACCGTTAATATGTCTGGACTTAAATAATCCAATAGAGGTTTTATGTTTACTTCTGTATCTTGGCTGTTTTCAGCGATTAATTCTTCATTATTAATAATATTCTCAATTGAAGAATCTTTTTCAACACTCACATCAACATCCTCTGAATTATTTTCATCATTATCATTAACTATAATATTTTCATCATTTATCATAAAAATCATACCCTATTTATTTTTTTAAATCTATTTTATTAATTATAAAATTTACTTGTTCATCCATAGTCATATTAGTCGTAACAACTAAAATAGCATCTTGTGCTTTTTTTAAAGGAGAAAATTTTCTATTCATATCTTTATAATCTCTATTCAATATCATACTTTTCAATTTTTTCTTGGTAATTAAATTATTTTTTGATTTTATTTCCGCATATCGTCTATTAACTCTAGATTTTATATCAGCCCTAAAAAAAAATTTATAATCAGCACTTGGAAATACAACGGTGCCTATATCTCTACCTTCACATACAATATTATAATCTTTTGCAATATTTCTCTGTAATTTCACCATTAAAACTCTAACTTTTTTAATAGAACTAACTATACTTACATAAGAGTTAACTTCTTTGCAATAAATATGCTCATTGTAATCTTTATCATTTATTAAAACTCTATTTAAATTATCATCTTTAAAGTTAATTTTAAGATTATCAATACATTTAATAAGTGACCCTGGTAAAGATTCAACCAAATTATGCTCTATACAATAATATGTAATAGCACGATACATTTTCCCCGTCGAAAAATAATTAAAACCAATCTTACTTGCTATTATTTTTGCAGTAGAAGATTTTCCAGAACCTGCTAAACCATCAATAGCTATAATCATATTATTATTTCTCCCCTTTCAAAAAGCCTGATAATATAATATAAATTAAGTAAGAATTCTAAATACATTTATTTATTTTTTTATATAGAGGTAAACTTATTAAATTCTCTATAACTAATTTTTTTATATTTTCCAGATTTTATATTGCCTAACTTAATCCCTGCAAATTCATATCGATGAATTTTTTTTAATTTATTACTCAAATAGCTAAAGATTCTTCTAATTTCCCTATTTTTCCCTTCTGTTAAAATGATATTCCATATAAAACTATTTTTTTTACTTTCCAGCAATGTAATATCAGCTCTTACTTTTCCAAAACCAGGTATAAAAAGTCCTTTTCGTATATTTTCAATATCATTATTTTTTATATTTTCTTTTGATTCAACATAATATTTTTTTTGCACCTGATTACTAGGATGCAATAAACTATTGGCCAAATCTCCATTATTAGTAAATAATATAATACCTGTAGTATTATAATCTAATCTACCTATATTAAACAATCTTACATTCACTGGTATTAGGTCAATAACTTTCTTCCTTCCTCGTGGATCATCAGAAGTACACATATATCCCCTTGGCTTATTTACTATATATATATAATTTTCAACTACAAATGTCAGGTTCTTACCTTTATATTGGACACAATCAGAATCCCTCACAGAATAAGAAAAATTATCTATGACATTACCGTTAACCTTAATTTTTCTATTTTTAATATACTCATCACACTGCCTCCTTGAACCCACACCACACCTAGCAAGATATTTATTAATTCTCATTTGTCTATTTTTTTACAAAACCTACTTTTCTATAAACCTTTGATAACGTTCTACGTGCTTTAAAAGAGGCTTTTTCTGAGCCATCAGAAAGGACTTCTGCTAAATATGCTTTATCACTAATTATTTTAGTATATTCTTCTTTAATTGGACCTAAAAAATCAATTATTATTTCTATTAAATCTTTCTTTAATACAGAATACATTTTACCAATATATTTTTGTTCAACATCTTCAATCTTTTCATTTGTAAGAGATGTATAAATATCTATTAGATTTGAAAGCCCTGGTTTATCTTCAGAATATTTTATTTCACTTCCAGAATCTGTAACAGCTCTATTAATTTTTTTCTTTATAATAGCGTTAGAATCTAATAAAGCTATAATATTATTTAAATTAGAATCAGATTTAGACATTTTTTTCAATGGGTCTTGAAGGCTCATTATCCTAGCTCCTGATTCAGGTATAAAAGGTTCTGGAATTTTAAATGTATCAGAATATTTATAATTAAACCTTATAGCTAAATCTCTTGATAGCTCTAAATGTTGTTTTTGATCTGCACCCACAGGAACTAAATCAGCCTGATAAAGCAATATATCAGAAGCCATTAGGACCGGATAGGTAAACAAACCTACATTAACATTCTTTTTATCTTTAGACTTATCTTTGAACTGAGTCATTCTATTTAGCTCACCTAAATAACATAATGAATTTAAAACCCACATAAGCTCTACATGCTCATGCACATGTGATTGCATTGCTATAATACTTTTATCAGGATCTATCCCACAGGCAATATATTGTGCTACAAAGCTTAAGCATCTTTGTCGTAAATCTGAGGGAACTTGATCTACAGTTAGAGCATGCATATCAACAACTAAGAAAATACTTTCATACTTATCTTGTAATATATTCCACTGCTTTAATGCTCCTAGATAATTCCCTATACACAACTCTCCTGATGGCTGGATACCTGATAAAATAATTTTTTTATTCAAAATATGCTCCTTTTTTCAAATAAAGATAAGGATCCCATGTAGGGTGCCTATCTTTATATTTTTGTAAATGAAAAAGATATGAAGGTTTTGCTGGCCTCTTTAAAAGCTTCATATTAATTTCATTCAATAATTGATTGCCTTTATACATATTACATTTTTTACATGCTGCTACTAAATTATCCCAACTATCTTTACCACCTTTATTTTTAGGGATAATGTGGTCTATTGTAACAGAAGAAGGCTTCAAACCACAATACTGACAAGTTCCATCATCCCGTTTAATTATATTGTTTCTAGTCAAAGCAAGCTTTCTAGGCCTTACATAAAGAAATTTTTTTAATTTTATCACATATGGTATAGGTATACTAAGATATAAAGATCTGATTTGATTTTCAGATTTCTCAAGTATGTCTACTTTATCCAAAACATAAAGAATAATAGCTTTTTTTATACTAACAACCATAACAGGCTCATAACTATAGTTTAACAATAATACCCTAGATAAATTTAACATTATTATCTAACCCTATATATACCATACAATTTATTTTTTAATTTAGGACAATAATACCTACTTGTCTTATTAATTGAATTTACTTTAACATAACCAGAAGAATGAATAAAATCTACATTATTAATATATATACCTACATGATCAATAATATTTTTAGTTTTAAAAAATATCACGTCTCCTTTATTTGGTTCTTCTTGATTTTCAATAAGGATATTTGATCCAGCTTGTTTAGATGCATCCCTCGGTAAAAATGATTTCTCAACATTGTATGAATTAATATTAGCTACATTTATTATAGCTTGAACCAAACCAGAACAATCAAATCCAAATGAAGATCTTCCTCCCCATAAATAAGGAGTTCCCAATAATTGACCGCTAGCATATGAAACCATTTTTCTATAATTTTGCTTATCTTTAAATTTTATTAAGGCTTTTTTATTTACAGCTAATTCTGTATTATCAGGGAATATAATAAATAGTTCTTCCCCTTTTACTAAACATGGTACTAGCGAACCAAAACTCACTAAAAAATTTACTTCATTTTCTAATTTTAAATATAAAAATTTATCCTTAACCCAATACCAATTTTTAAAATCTCTTAAAAATTCATCGTTATCATATGCTAAAGAATCTGTAACATAAAAAGAATGTATCCATCCTATATAATTATCCCTTTGTTTAATTTTATACCAATTATCTTTACTATCAAGAATAGTCAATTTTTCCCAAAAAAGAGCCTGGGTTATAAGCTCTGATTTAAAAGAAGGTTTACTATATATAGAAGCAACACTAGATAAAACTATTTTATATTCATTAAAAAATTTAGGCAATTTTAATAAATTTTCGTTTACCTACTTTAATAATAGCATTCATAGATGGTTGGATTTCATAATTAACATCACTAACAACTACATCATTGAACTTAATAGCAGATTGCTTAATAAGCCTCTTGCACTCTCCTTTACTTTGCACTAAACCTTGCTCATGTAAAAAGTCTATAAGTTTAATATTTGAATTAACCTTAACAACTTCAATGTCATCAGGAGCAACTTTTTTTACAAAAACATCAATAAAATGCTGTTCTGCCTGAGAAGCAATATCATTATCATAATAAATAGAAATAATCTCTCTAGATAATTTTCTTTTTAAATCTCTATAAGTTATTTTTTCAGAATCTAACATCAGCTTATAATCTTCAATTTCCTTCAAATCTATATTTGTAGTTAACATATAATACCTTAAAAGCAATTCATCTGGAATTGACATAACTTTTCCATACATATCATTAGGTTTATCATTAAAAGATATATAATTATCATAAGATTTAGACATTTTCATTTTTCCATCTGTACCCTCAAGTATAGGTAGCATAATTGCAATTTGAGGACTAAGGTTATATTCTCTCTGTAAATCTCTACCAAGAAGTAAATTAAACTTTTGATCTGTTCCACCTATTTCAATATCAGATCTCAATACTACACTATCATAACCCTGAGCAAGAGGATACATAAATTCATGTATAGAAATAGGAACACCTGATTTATAACGTTTAGAAAAATCATCTCGATCTAAAAATTGCGCAATAGTAAATTTTCCAGAAATATTAATAATTTTAGAGAAATTCAGCTTTGATAACCATTCAGAATTATAAACAACTCTTAATTTTTTAACATCTAATATTTTTGAGGCCTGCTTAATATATGTATCAGCATTAATTTTTGCTGTTTTCATATCTAGCTGTGGTCTTGTTTTATTTCTACCCGTAGGGTCTCCTATCATAGCAGTAAAATCACCTATAACTAAAGTAACATTATGTCCTAAATCTTGAAAATCCTTCATTTTGTTTAAAACGACACTATGACCTAAATGTAAATCAGGTCTACTAGGGTCACAACCAAGCTTAATATTCAATGGAATATTTGTAGATAAAGATTTTTCTATTTTTTCTACTAATTCACTTTCAGGAAGAATTTCTTCAACCCCTCTCTTAATTCTGTATAATTGTTCTTCTAAAGATTTGAATTTCATTATTTTATATCTTTCATAGCTCTATCAATTTCCCTATTAACATCTTGATCTTTTTTATAATTACGTTTATCCCAAAGTTTTCTTCCTTTAGCTATAGCAAATTGAATTTTAACTTTTCCATTTTTATAATATAAGTTCAATGGAATTATTGTTTTACCTTTTTCTTCTACTTCTTCTTTTATATTCTGTATTTCATTTTTATGTAATAATAATTTTTTTTCTCTATCAGGATCATGTGTAGAATATCCTTCATGAGAATATTTTGCAATATTCATACCTATTATAAATATTTCATCATCCTTAACTCTTATATACGCTTCTTTAATATTTGAATTATTTTCTCTAATAGACTTCACCTCTGAACCTTTGAGTACTATACCAGCCTCATATTTTTTTAAAATATCATATTCATAAAAAGCTTTTCTATTAGTTGATATATTATTAGCATTATTCTTCATATGTACACCCTATAAAATAAATCTTTTTATATAAATAAAAAAGCAGGACAAATTTGCCCTGCTTTTTTTATCATTTTAGAAGTTTTATAAAGAAAAATGAAACTACATCATTCCTCCCATACCTCCCATGCCTCCCATTCCTCCCATATCTGGAGCTGCAGGAGCACCAGACTCTGGTTCAGGCTTATCTGTAATTACAGCTTCAGTTGTCAGAAGTAAACCTGCTATACTTGCTGCATTTTCAACCGCTGTTCTTGTAACTAATGTTGGATCAATAATTCCTGTCTTAACCATATCAACATATTTATCAGCTCTAGCATCATAACCATCATTATTCTTCTTTGATTTTACATCATTAATAATAACAGATGCTTCTAAACCCGCATTTTCTAAAATTTGTCTCATTGGACCTTCTAATGCTTTCATAAGAATTTCTGCACCAATAGCTTCATCTCCAGAAAATTTCTTAAGATCAATTTTAGCACTAGCTCTCAACATAGCTACACCTCCTCCTGGAACAATTCCTTCTTTAACTGCTGCTCTTGTTGCATGTAAAGCATCTTCTACTCTAGCCTTCTTTTCTTTCATTTCAACTTCTGTAGCTGCACCAATATTAATTACAGCAACACCCCCTGATAATTTTGCTAATCTTTCTTGCAATTTTTCTTTATCATAATCAGAAGTTGATTTTTCAATCTGTGCTTTAATCTCATTTACTCTAGCCTTAAGATTAGATGAATCACCTTTTCCTTCTACTATAGTTGTATTATCTTTATCGACATTTACTTTTTTAGCTGTTCCAAGATAAGCTTCTGTAGCATTTTCAAGTTTATACCCTTGCTCTTCAGATATTACAGTTGCACCTGTTAATATTGCGATGTCTTGCAACATAGCCTTTCTTCTATCTCCAAAACCAGGAGCTTTAACTGCAACAACCTTAAATGTGCCTCTTAATTTATTCATAACTAAGGTAGCTAAAGCTTCACCTTCAATATCCTCTGCTATAATAAGTAATGATTTCCCTGATTGTACGACCTTTTCAAGTATAGGTAGTAATTCCTTCATATTACTTATTTTCTTCTCATGAATTAAAATCATAGGGGACTCAAGCTCAGCATCCATTGATTCTGCATTAGTTACAAAATAAGGGGATAAATACCCTCTATCAAATTGCATTCCTTCCACAGTTTCTAGATATGTATCAATACCTTTAGCTTCTTCAACAGTAATAACACCTTCATTTCCAACTTTTTCCATTGCATCGCTTATAATGCCACCAATAGATAGATCATTATTAGCAGAGATTGTCCCTACTTGACATATTTCTTCTTTTTTAGATACATCTCTAGAAATTGATTTCAAATAATCTACAACTTGACGAGAAGCTCCATCTATACCTCTTTTTAAATCCATAGGGTTTGCACCAGCTGTAACATTTTTTAAACCTTCTGATATAATAGATTGAGCTAAAACAGTAGCAGTAGTTGTTCCATCTCCAGCCACATCTGCAGTTTTTGATGCAACCTCTTTTACCATTTGAGCACCCATATTTTCAACAGCATCATCTAGTTCTATTTCCTTAGCAACTGAAACTCCATCTTTTGTAATAGTTGGAGCACCAAACTTTTTATCAATGACTACATTCCTACCTTTTGGTCCTAATGTAACTTTCACTGCATCTGCTAGCGAATCAACACCCTTTTTAAGACTACTTCTTGCTTTTATATCATAATCAATATTTTTTGCCATAATTATTTCTCCTTTTATAAATTTTTATAGAATTGCGAGAATATCAGATTCTCTCATAATTAATAAATCTACTCCATTATGAGAAATTTCAGTTCCTGAATATTTCCCATAAAGAACCTTATCTCCTTTTTTCAAACTCATTTTCAACAAAGTACCTGAATCACTACTTTTCCCAGGGCCAACTGCAACGACTTCTCCAATTTGAGGCTTCTCTTTTGCTGTATCTGGCAAAATTATACCTGAAGCAGTTTTTTCTTCAGCATCTTCTGCTTTAATAACAACTCTATCTGATAAAGGTTTTATACCCATAACTCAATCTCCTTTTTAATAAATTCATTTAAATAAAATAAAATTCAAAATTAATATTTACAAATTTAATGCCACAAATAAGATGTATGACATATAGGCACACATTATCTACCTGTACTGCCAAAACCACCCTTTCCTCGTGTGGTATCTGATAGAGTGTCAACTATGCTATAGCTTATACAAGAGCTATCTGTTGCTACTAATTGGAACAATCTGTCTCCATTCTTTACAGTATATTCAAAATCTTTTATATTATCACATGAAGCCATTATTTCTCCTCTATACCCGCCATCAATCAAGCCAATTGAATTTGATAAACGCAAAGGTGTTTTTGAGATACTAGATCTTGGAAAGAGATAATATGCCTTACCATCTTTTGGCTCACATGCTATACCTAGTTTTATTTTCTTTGTTTCTAAAGGAGAAAAAACGATATCTTCTAAAGCATACAAATCGAGGCCTGCATCACCATCATGGAAGTGTCCATGATTTAAATATTTTTCTCTTGCCTTTTGATTAAGTGGTTTAATTAATAATTCCATTATTTCCTTTCTATGGGTTAATCCAATCTCCATTATCTTTTATAACTGAAATCAAAGCTTCAACAGCTTTACTTGAATCTATATTTTTTGTTACTACATTATGTTTTTTATATATAGAAACTTTCTTATATCCTGTTCCAACATATCCATAATCAGCATCTGCCATCTCTCCTGGACCATTAACGATACAGCCCATAACGGCAATTTTGAGTCCTTTTAAATGAGATGTTTGTTTTCTCACTTCTGCTGTAGTTTTTATTAAATCAAACTGTGTTCTACCACAAGAGGGACAACTAATATAATCTGTTTTTGTTATTCTAGTACGAGTAGATTGTAAAATTTGAAAGGCTAACTTATTGACCTCTTGAATTGATGCACAGTTATTATGTGATATAAAAATACCATCACCTAGGCCATCAATAAACAAACCTCCAATATCTACCGAAGAGTCAATTTGTAATTGTTCCAATAATAGATTTTCATAATACCTGCCTATAATTACTGGTGATTTAATTTTCAAATTAATTAAATGAAAAAACAAATTTCGCTGATGAGATAAGCCGTGTTCATTGTATGTATCTAATAAAATGACAGCATTATCATCTTTCTTAATTAATTCAATAAACTCTTGATCTATATCTTGACTATCTGATATATATATAAATTTCAAACTATCTATGTTTGACTCTTTATACTCATCAACTTTTAATTCAGGAAAAATATTATTTTTATTTTTATTCTTATTCCAATTTGAGTAAGAACATATCACCCCTAACTGATTAGGAAGTTCAATGCTGAATTCATTATCCCCTACGTGTACATAATCAACAGCCAAATCTTTAATTAACCACTTATCATTTTGTTTAGAATATAAATATCCTAAATTTGATAAAACATCTAAATCAATTTTATTCAAGAAGGATATGTCAGATATAACTACAGGAGCATTACTTCCACCAATATTACCAATAATAGATGTTTCTCTTTTTTTATATTCAAAGGGATTCAACATTTGCTTACAATGATTATCTATTTTTTTATGATTATGTCTTTTTCTGTACCTATTGACTATTTTTTTAGCTACAGGAATTTCATATTCAGGATCTTCTGTTAAAGATACTCTAATTGTATCTCCTAAACCATCTTCTAACAAAGTACCTATACCTAATGAAGATTTAATTCTACCTTCCATGCCTTCACCTGCTTCTGTAACACCTAAATGTAATGGATAATTCATATTTTCATTTTCCATTTTATTAACTAGAAGGCGATATGCTTGAACCATTATCAAGGGATTACTTGATTTCATTGATAAAACTATATTACGAAAATTATGATCTTCACAAATTCTAATAAATTCCATTGCTGATTCAACCATACCATAAGGAGTATCACCATATCTATTCATAATTCTATCTGATAAAGAACCATGATTAGTCCCAATTCTCATAGCTGTTCCATACTCTTTACATACTTTTACTAAAGGAGAAAATCTATCATAAATTCTATCTAGCTCTAAATTATATTCTTCATCAGTATATTCAAATGATAGAAATTTTTTCTTATCTGCATAATTACCTGGATTAATTCGTACTTTTTCTACTATTCTTGCAGCTTCAATAGCCGCATTTGGAGTGAAATGTATATCTGCAATTAAAGGGTTTTTATAACCTTTTTTACACAATTTTTCTTTGATTTCTTTTAATGCTTTTGCTTCTTTAATACTAGGAGCTGTAATTCTAACATAATCACTACCAGCTTCAATAATTTTAATCGTTTGATTTACTGTAGAATCAATATCTAGAGTATTTGTTGTTGTCATACTTTGTAATCGTATAGGATATTCTCCACCTAAAGAAATATCACCAATTGATACAGTCCTAGATTGATATCTTTCATATTTATATAAATTTGAACAATATTTATACATGAAATTATATTAACTTATTTATAGTAAATTTTTAACAAATAAATTTAATAATCTTTAAAAGATTTTATGTTACATAAAAATAATGAATTAACATTAAGAGTTATAATTCTTGGGATTATTTTCTCAATATTATTATCTGGAGCAAATACATACTTAGGTTTATTTGCAGGCATGACAGTTTCAGCGTCTATTCCTGCAGCTATTATGTCAATTAGCATTTTAAGATTTTTCAAAAAATCAACCATACTAGAACACAATCTGGTCCAAACGTCAGCATCTGCAGGAGAATCATTAGCTGCTGGAGTAATTTTTACATTTCCAGCGCTATTATTAATGGGATATTGGACAAATTTTGACTATATAGAAGTTACTAAAATTGCTTTAATAGGAGGAATATTAGGGGTTTTATTTACAATCCCTCTAAGAAAAACTCTAATTATTAATAGAAAACTTAAATTCCCAGAAGGAATAGCTACATCTAAAATATTAGAATCTACAAATAATAGCAAATTAGGTAATACGATATTAAAATCAACTATTATTGGAGCTTTTATAAAATTTTGTCAACAAGCGCTAGGGCTATGGACTTCTTCTATAGAATATATTTTTAGAATTAAATCTTCTATATTTGGAATTGCCTGCGACTTATCTCCTGCTTTAATTGGAGTTGGATACATCGTAGGAATTAATGTTGGATTCTTAGTTTTACTAGGGGGCATTATAAGCTGGATTATTGCAATACCATTCTACACTTCATCTTTAGATTACACAGGGAATATAGAAAAAATCGCATGGAATATTTGGAATACAAAAATTCGTTTTTTAGGCGTAGGAGCAATGTTAATTGGAGGTTTTTGGTCAATCATAAAACTTATAGGACCTATTATAAGTGGAATAAAATTAAAGAATAATACAGGCACAAATTCAATATCTAAAGAGGGTAATTTATCAATATATATAATAGCCGCAATTATACTTTTATTAATATTTCCTTTATACTCAATTTATTATTCTATTTTTCAAACAACAGGATTTAGTATTGTGATAACAGTTATGATTATAATTATTGCATTTTTATTCTCTGCAATAGCAGCATATATGGCTGGAATTGTAGGCTCATCTAATAATCCTATATCAGGAATTACAATAGCAACAATACTACTATCTGCTTTATTTATCAATTATATCGGTTTCATATCTACTAATGGCATGGTTGCATCTATTCTGTTTGGATCTATAATATGTTGTTCAGCTGCTATATCTGGAGATAATATGCAAGATTTAAAAACAGGACATCTAATAAAGGCAACACCTTGGAAACAGCAAATAATGCAGATTATTGGAACTACAGCATCTGCATTAACAGTTACATTTGTGTTAAACATACTTAATAGTGCTTACACAATAGGATCAGATACACTTCCTGCTCCACAAGCAAATTTAATGCAAACTGTAGTCCAAGGAGTTTTCAGTAAAGCACTACCCTGGAATTGGATTTTTAGTGGAATAATAATTGGAACAATCATTATCATCTTAGATGAAATACAGGAAAAAAGGAAATCAAATTTAAGGTTTCCTGTTTTAGCAGTTGCTGTTGGAATTTATTTACCAATAGGTTTATCATTACCTATATTTCTAGGAAGTCTCATATCATATCTAACAAAAAATAATGAAGAGGGGACTATATTTGCATCAGGATTAATTACAGGGGAAGCAATTATGGGGATTTTAATTGCTATACCTATTTTCATAACAGGAATATCATCATGGTGGAATCCCATGTTTAATAATCAATATAATTATATTGGAATATTATTATTTTCTATCATATTAATTATGCTATATCAATCTCGCTTAAATAATAAGTAAAATTAAATGTTTGCCTTAATCATCATATTAATAAATATAACTTTATCAAATGAAATATTTGTACCTGCAGATTTTTCTACTATTCAGCAAGCTATCAATTATGCATCTAATGAGGATACAATTAGAGTTAGTCCTGGTGTATACTATGAGAATATCATAATTGATGAAAAAAACATATTCTTAGTTTCAGATAATCAAAATGAAGAAACAATACTAGATGGAAATCAAAATGGACCTACTATAACATGCAATAATATCAATAATCAATACTTAACCATAAGAGGATTTATTATTCAAAATGGATCGGGTCAAAATATTAATGGAGCAACATACGGAGGGGGTATTTTATCTAATAATTCAAATTTAATCTTAGAAAATTTAAGCATAAAAAATAATTCAGCATTTGCTGGTGGAGGAATTTGTTTTTATTCTACAGAATCAAGTACTAAACATCCATATATATACAATTGTATAATTAAAAATAACTTAGCTTCTGAAGGAGGAGGTGTTTTTGTTGTTAATCACTCTCTATCTGCATATAATTCAACCATAGAAGAAAATGGAATGGATTTATATGGTAGCGGAGGAGGAATTCAAGCACTATTAAGTAACTTAGAACTATCAAATATTATAATCAATAATAATGAGACAAGATTTGGTGGTGGCATTTATATAAGCAATAGTAGTGCTAATTTTGAAAATGTAATAATAGAGGAAAATTATTCTGATTCAAGAGGAGGCGGGATTTGGGTTGGAGGACAAACCAATTTAAGCATGCATAAAACTATAATAGCAAGAAATGAATCAGTGGGTTTTGGAGGAGGAATATTTGTATCTGTATCTAATTTAGATATATTAAATAGCAGTATAATAGAAAACATTATAGATAGCAATGCTACAGGAACAGGAATATATATGGATGGAGGAAATGCTTCTATAAATAATACAATTATTTATTATAATTATCATGAAAACAATACAAATCCAGAATACAATTTAGATGGATATACATCAGATGCATTTTTTGAATATGATATAAAATATTCAAATATAGAAGGGTTAAATAATTTAGAAATACATGGAGTTGGAACTATATCAGAGAATCCTTTATTTATTGATTTGGACTTTAATGATTATCATCTGATGGAAAATTCACCTTGTATAGATTCTGGAGATCCAAATATAATAGATGAAGATATGACTATTAGTGATATGGGAGCATATTACTATGAACAATATATTCAAGGTGATCTTAATAATGATTTAATTATTAATATTCTAGATGTTATCATTGCGATTGATACTATACTAAATAATGACTTTATAATAAATGCTGATATGAATAATGATGGCAACAATAATATTCAAGATATTATTTTAATTATAAACTTAATTTTAAGTTTTAATGAATAAATAATTATTAAATAAAAGGGAAATTATATGAAAAAACATTCTATAATAGCATCCTTGATTGTTTTTATGGGTGCTATAATTAACAGCTATATTAAAGGATGGATTAATATAGAAGATAATTTAATGACAGCATTAGGAATAAGTATAGTTTTTTATATTTTAGATGCAACTGGGTTTGATTGGGGCAAGAAAAA
>CETH01037360.1_pt1 | contig 67362 bp, 54 predicted proteins | sample 361461 | NCBI WGS metagenome assembly CETH01 (sample SAMEA2622695, study PRJEB7988) | marine metagenome | isolation source: saline water (ENVO:00002010), including | reverse complement strand
CCTCTTAAAAGAATTAACGGAGAATTTAAAAAAGGAGTTTGGGGAGTTAAGCCAAGAAACAAAGAGCAAAACTTCTCTTTAGACTTACTAATGGATCCAGATGTACAAATTGTTACATTAGTGGGCAAAGCTGGAAGTGGAAAAACTCTTTTGGCAATTGCCGCAGGATTGGCTCAAGTGGTTGAAAACGATAAAATAACGCAATACAAGAGGCTCATAGTATCTAGACCAATTCAGCCATTAGGAAAGGACATTGGATATCTTCCAGGTACGATGGAAGAGAAGATGACACCATGGCTAGCACCAATTCAAGACAACTTACGACACTTAATGGGCAACGACAAAGAAACCCTCAGAATGTATACACAGCAGGGCACAATAGAGATCGAAGCACTAACATATATAAGAGGTCGCTCCATATCAAATGCTTTTATTATAATTGATGAGGCTCAGAACTTGACAGCACATGAATTAAAGACTATAATTACAAGAGTAGGAGAAAACACAAAAGTGGTTTTAACCGGAGATATTGATCAGATCGATAATGTATATGTTGATGAAACATCGAATGGATTAGCATATGCTGTAGAAAAATTTAAAGTTCATGATGTCTCTGGCCACGTCACTCTAGTAAAAGGCGAGCGATCAAAGGTCGCAACACTAGCAGCAAAAATTCTTTAAAAAAATATTGACAAATAAAATATAATAGTATATTATTGAAAAGGAGAATATAATATGAGTATTAATTTATTCAAAATTTTAAGCAACGTAAAGGAGAATGCCACTAGATATTGTCTAGGGTTAATTTTTCTTGTTTTTGGGTTGAACGGGTTTTTTAACTTTTTTTCAACATCAACACCACCGCAAGATGCACATGCATTTTTGGGTGGCTTGGCCGCAGCGCCGTATTTCTTTCCCCTTCTGAAAGGCTTAGAGGCGCTCTGCGGCTTAGGTTTATTGTTGGGTCGACATGTCAAGCTAGCCCTCGTTGCGTTGGCACCAATTGTCGTTAATGTGGTGTTATTTCATGCATTTTTTGATCTAAGTGTTAATTCTGTAGTTGTACCTGCAGTTGTAGTATTGCTTTATGTACAACTTCTATGGAAGCACAAAGAAGATCTAAAGGTATTGGTGGACTAATATGGACATTAATGATAATCCCGATCTTCTTAAACCAGTGGAAAAGTCTAATGAGCTAAAAGAGTGGCTAGTTGATTATGTTGGAAATACAGTTGATCCTGAAAATGGAGAAGTTAACGTAGAAATGATTATAAAAGTGGTTGCGGAACAGTTTCCAGAATTCCTTTTAGCTGTCGCTGAAGAAAATTTTATTCGAGGCTATCAGCAAGCGATATATGATTTTGATGAAGGAGAAAAGCTAATGAAAAAGGATGGCATTATTTAGATGAGAGATTACATTATTGAAAGTAGTAATCAAGCAAAAAGAAATAGTCGAGAACGACATATTTATGGGGATAAGCTGGTCTTCTTAAAGGACCAGCTTCCCTATAATTTTGATCTTCAACATGTTTTAGATACAATTGAGGAGCTTATTCCTAAAAGTTTTTTCGAAAATATCGATGCGATATACGTAGGAAACTTTAGAGATCTAGATAGTGGCGATACACCTTTTAATGCAAAATATAAAGATGGTGCCTTATATATAACAAACAATCAAGAAAATGAGAATGATATGGTAGATGATATTATTCATGAAGTTGCTCACGCTGTTGAAGAACGTTATAATGAAGCCATCTATTCTGATAATGAATTAAAAAGAGAATTTCTTTCGAAACGAAAATTTCTTTATGATATTCTAGAACAAGAAGGATATGAACCAGATCCAGCCAAATTTAATGATACTGAATATAATAAATATTTTGATTATTATTTATACAACATCGTTGAATATCCGACTTTAGAGAGTTTCATCGTTGGTTTATTTTATTCTCCGTATGCTGTAACAAGCATTAACGAGTACTTTGCTAATGGTTTTGAGAATTATTTTCTTAGAGATGTGAACTATTTAAAGAGTATAAGTCCTGTATTATATAATAAAATTAATAATATAGTAGAAGATTTAGAATATGAAAATTAAGGAGAAACAAAGTGCAAATTAAATTTTTAGATGATACAACTGTTACAGTCACAGTAAAACTAGCTTGGGAAGATAAACGCCCTGCAAATCCTGTAGTTGTGAGAAAAGAATCTGTTGTTGCTGATTTTTCTGCAGAAAATCCCTTATATATCGTTAAAGATATCAAAGGCCCCAGTAAAATTTGTAATTTTAGAAGAGAGGAAGATTCTCGCGGGGAGTGGACTTTAAGAGTTGAAAAGAAAAGAAAAACAACAGCTAAGAAAACAACAGCTAAGAAAACAACAGCAACAGCTAAGAAAACAACAGCAACGGCTAAGAAAACAACAGCTAAAAAGGCTGCTATAGCTAAACCCGTATCCGCAGAAGCTAACAAGAAAGAGGTATAGATGCCACACATTTCCTTTTCAGAATTAAAAATATGGAATGATTGCCCTTGGAAACACAAATTAGTCTATTTGGATAAGATTGCTGGCTTTAAAGGAAATGAACATACCGCTTTTGGTACTGCAATGCACTCCACGTGTGAACAATTGGTGGAAAATAATATCTCTAATGCAAAGGACTATTTTCAAAAAGAGTTCCTAAAAGAATTAAAAAATCTACCAGAAGACTTAGAACTAAATAAAAAATTAGTTAGTGATATGCGCACTCAAGGGGTAACGTTGGTTGATCACGTGCTTCCTGCAATAAAAGAATATTTTGGCAAATATACTCTTGTTTCTGTTGAAGAAAAACTGTTCGAACCAATTGAAGATTTTGAAGGATACAACTTTAAAGGATTTGTGGATTTAGTTGTTAAAACTTCGGATGGAAAGAGTCATATTATAGATTGGAAAACCTGTTCTTGGGGATGGGACACCAGAAGAAAATCTGAAAAAATGACAACTTACCAATTAACACTCTATAAACACTTCTTTGGATTAAAACACAATATAGATCCTAAAAACCTAGAGACTCATTTTGCGCTTTTGAAAAGAACTGCAAAGAAAAATAATGTTGAATTTTTTAGAGTTACAAGTGGAAATAAAAAAACTGAAAATGCACTTAAATTATTGAATAAAGCCCTCTATAATGTAGATAATAAGAAGCATATTAAAAATCGCCTTTCTTGCCATGGCAAATTTGGCGCATGCGAATTTTATAATACACAACATTGTAGATAAGGGGAAACCTTGGAAAATCAAAAGAAGATCAAAGTCCTAACACTTAGTGACATGCCTTTTGCTCCATCCGGAGTGGGAACACAAACAAAATATATGATTGAGGCTATGCTAAAAACTGGAAAATATAAATTTTTTAGTTTAGGCGGTGCAATAAAACATGAAAACTACCAGCCAATAAAAACTGAAGAATGGGGTGACGATTGGATCACGATGCCAGTTAAAGGCTATGGAAATCCTGATTTAATTCGTTCTATTATTAGACAAGAGAAACCTGATATTCTTTGGTTTATGACTGATCCTAGATTTTGGGGATGGTTGTGGGAAATGGAAAACGAGATTAGACCATTAATACCTATGGTTTACTACCATGTTTGGGATAACAAACCCTATCCCACATATAATAAAAAATGGTATGATTCTAATGATTTTATTGCATGCATTTCTAAAGTGACGCATGATGTTGTAAAAAATGTCACTCCAGATGTTAAGTCTATTTATTTACCGCACGCAGTTGATTCTAAAGTGTTTACAAAGCATGACGAAGAAGATGTTATAGAGTTTACCAAAAGTTCTTTTGGTGATAAATATGATGAGAATAAATTTATCTTTTTCTGGAACAATAGGAATGCAAGAAGAAAACAAAGTGGAAGTTTATTGTTTTGGTTTAAGACGTTCTTGGATAAAGTTGGGCACGATAAAGCTACTTTAATAATGCATACCGAAGTGCACGACCCTCATGGCCAAGATCTAGAGGCTATAGTCGAGAATTTGGGCTTGACAAACAAAGAAGTGCTTTTTTCACGCACTAAAGTCGACCCTACAGTATTATCATTAATGTATAATATGGCAGACTGTACAATTAACATTTCTGATGCTGAAGGTTTTGGATTAGCAACTTTAGAATCTCTATCATGCGAAACTCCAATTCTTGTAAATATGACCGGTGGCTTACAAGAACAAGTGACAGACGGAAAAGAATGGTTTGGAGTTGGCTTAGAACCAACGTCAAAAGCTATTATAGGTTCACAAGAAATTCCATTTATTTATGAAGATCGCTTATCTGAGGAAGCTGTTGTTGGTGCAATGTTAAAAATATATAACATGACAAAAGAAGAGAGAAAAGAGCTAGGAAGAAAGGGCAGAGAGCATGTCATGAAAAATTATAATTTTGAAAACTTCTGTGAATCATGGGATAAAACACTTACGATGATACATGAAGAGATGGGCTCGTGGGGCAACAGGCGAGGATATAAAACTTGGGAGTTGAAGGAATTATAATGAAGAAAAAAGTAATAGTCAGGGGACCAGTTTTAACGCGGTCAGGTTATGGCGAACATGCAAGATTTGTTTTGAGATCTTTGAGACAAGTAGAAGATCAGTTAGATATTTATATTCACCCTGTTCCATGGGGAAAAACCGGATGGATTTATGAGGACAATGAAGAAAGAAGGTGGTTTGACGATTTAATTAAAAAAACTGCAATCTACCAAAATCAATCTCAAGGAAAACCTCATTTTGATATGAGCATACAAGTGACAATACCTAATGAGTGGCAAAAGATGGCCCCTGTCAACATTGGCGTAACTGCAGGTATTGAAACTAATAGAGTGGCTCCTGTGTGGCTTGAGAAGGCCAACATGATGGATAAGGTTATAACTATCTCTGAACACTCAAAATATTCTTTTATGAATACAGTTTATGAAGGAATTGATAAACATACAGGCCTAAAAGCAGTACTGAAATGCCGCAAGGAGATTGAAATTGTACATTACCCAGTTAAAAACTTCGAAGAAGTTGATCTAAATTTAAATTTAAGCACTGATTTTAATTTTTTAGCGGTTGCTCAATGGGGCCCAAGAAAAAATTTAGAGAATACTATTAAATGGTTTGTTGAAGAATTTATCGACAACCCAAATGTTGGACTAGTAGTCAAAGCCTTTATGCAAGGCAACTCTATTAGAGATAGGCATGAATTAACAAAAAGATTTACAAATTTTTTAAAGCAGTATGAAAATAGAAAATGCAAGATTTATCTTCTCCATGGAGACATGAAAGATCAAGAAATGCACTCTCTTTATAAACACCCCAAGATTAAAGCGCTGGTTTCTTTGACTCACGGTGAAGGCTTTGGTTTACCCCTTTTTGAGGCTGCTTATTCTGGACTTCCAGTACTGGCTCCTGAGTGGAGTGGTCACATAGATTTTCTTTGTGCACCAAAAAAGAATAAAAAAACTGGTAACGAAAAACTTAAGCCTCATTTTGCTAGAATTGACTACGATTTATCTCCTATTCCAGAACATGCAGTTTGGGAGGGAGTTTTAGAAAAGGGATCTTTATGGTGCTATCCAAAACAAGGTTCATATAAAATGAAGCTTCGAGAGGTTTATAAAGAGTATGGCAGATTTAAGAAGCAAGCAAAAGACCTACAGAAGTGGGTGGCAGAAAATTTTGAAGAGAAAAAACAATATGAGAAGTTTTTCTCTTTTATAAATCCTGGGGGTGAGAGTGACGTCTCAAGCGACATTATTATATTATAATTGCAACTTGTTTGAAAATGAAGATTTTGTTATAACAAATAAATTTTTTGTCGAACAAGAAGAATTATTATGTAAAAATTACACACCAACAGAATCTGTTTTTAAAAAAATATCTGTTAAATATAGCTGTGAATGGATTCAGAGCGACATGTGGGATGTTAATTTATCGGCGGTTTTAATACCTATTAAAGATAATAAAGAATTAATAAAATTTACTATTTCCAATTTGAAAGAAAACGATATACATAAAAATTCTAATATTATAATAATTGACGACCGGTCCGAAGAAAATATTAAATCAATTGCCCTTGAAAATAACTTATCGTATTTAAGAGTTGATAATGACAAAGGATTTAATTTTTCTATGTTAAATAACATAGCAGCAAAAATTTGTTATGAACTTGGCGTTAAAGATATTATTCTTTGGAACTCTGATCTGTGGTGTGTTAAGAAAGAATGGTTTTTGTTGCTTTTAGAGAAGCATAGAAATGAGCACTCCACAATATCTGGATCAAAACTAGTTTACCCTCCTTCTGAAATGTCTTTAAATGAAGAAGAAGATACAGAAAACATCAGATCGTTCTTCCCTAACATGATTAATGGCAGATGGAGGGAAACAATACAATTTGGTGGATCTGGGTGGTTCACCATGGAGCCACGCACAAGTCCGGTATCCATTTCTCCAATACATTGTTTTAGATTTTGTGATATCACAGACAATAGAGTTAATTGTGATAAAGGAGAAAGTTTTGTGACAGGAGCTTTACAAGTTATAGATTTAAAATGGTTTATAGATGCGGGCGGCTTAAATCCAAGTTTATCAAAAAATTTTCAAGACGTTGATATATGCTTAAAGGCCATAAAAAACAATAAGAAGATATTTTATTTTGGAAAAAACATGTATTTTTATCACGATGAATCAGCCTCTTTAGCCAAGGGGGGCAAACATGATGATCAGCTTTTTTCTGATCATGTTTTATTTGGTAAGATATGGAATAAACATATATACAAATTAGTTTTGGGTATTGATAAATTTTAGTTTTATAATAAAAAAGAAAAGAAAAAAGTTGTGGAATGGGAATATTGCTGGGATAATTTTTTAATTATGGATTTGTCACATTATAAGCTTTTTAAATTAAATAAATTTTTTGATCATCGTGGTTATTTCTTCGAAAATTTTTCAAAGAATCTTTACGAAGTCTTTAAAGAGGAGAATATTTCTTTTGTACAAGACAACACCTCCTTCTCCAAAAAAGGAACTATTCGTGGACTACATTATCAGTGGGACGACCCAATGGGTAAATTAATTCAAGTACTCAAGGGAGAGATAGTTGATTATATAGTGGACATTAGAGCAAATTCCTCTCAATTTGGCAAAGTTTATGACTTTAGATTAACAGAAGAAGACGAATATATACTCTGGGTACCTCCTGGCTATGCACACGGTTTTGAGGCAAAAAAAGATTCCATTGTTCAATATAAATGCTCATCTTTCTATAATCCATATGGCGAAGGGGGGATTAACTTCTTTGATAAAGATTTAAACATTTCAAGAAAAGGTGATAAAATAATACCAATAATGTCGGAAAAAGATACAAAAGCGCAAACGTTTGCTGAATACAAATCAAATCCGAAGTTTTAATTTATCTTATCGAGGTCTTAATGAAAATTCTTGTTACAGGTGGTCGCGGCTTTATTGGAAGCCACTTTGTTGAAATGGCTTTAGAAAAAGGTCACACTGTCATAGATTATGACAAAATGGGTTACGCCTCAAATAAACATTTACCTTGGGACAATCACGAGAGATATTCTTTTGAAAAAGTTGATATATCAGAAGTGGAGTATATTCCATCCTGTGATATCATTGTAAACTTTGCCGCAGAAAGTCACGTAGACAATTCTATCAAAAGTTCCGAGGTTTTTGTTAAAAGTAATATTCTTGGGGTTTATAACCTTCTTGAACTTGTTAAAGGTAAACCCTCCTATGACCGTCCTTTGTTTTTTCATATTAGTACTGATGAGGTTTATGGAGATACTTTAGATGGCTCTTTCACTGAAAAGGATATTTTAAAGCCATCAAACCCCTATTCAGCAACAAAAGCCTCTGCAGAGATGTTAGTTTTGTCTTATGCAAGAACTTATGATATCGAATACATGATTACTAGAAGTAGCAACAACTATGGTGAAAGGCAATTCGAAGAAAAACTAATTCCCAAATGTATCTCTTCTATCCAAAGTGGCAAATCAATTCCAATTCATGGCGATGGTAGCTATGTTAGAGATTGGACTTATGTTAGAGATAATGTAAGCGCTATTTTTGCTCTTATTGAAAGTGGATGCAAAAATGATATTTTCAATATTGCAGCGGAAAATCATATGACCAACTTACAAGTCGCAGAGCAAGTGATTGATTGGCTTGGTGAAGGTAAATATGAGTTTGTTGAAAATCGTTGGGGCCAAGACCTTCGCTATTCAGTTTCATCTGCAAAGTTGAGAGAGAAAACAGGATGGAAACCTGTTTATGAGAGCGGCCTACACAAGTGGTTTTAAAAGATAAAAGTTTTTTTATCACTGGCGGCAGTGGAACTCTTGGCAGGGAATTACAAGAAGTCCTCACAGAAAGAAATCTTCCCTTTAAAGCACCATCTTCAAGAGAGTGTGATATATTAGATAAAGATAGGCTTGAATCATTTATCAACAATTTCGAGGAGGTGGTACATTGTGCCGCAGCCACAAATGTCAGAGAAATAGAAAAAAATCCCAACAATGCATATAAAACAAATGTAATTGGTACAATAAACGTTATAGAGGTTTGCAAAAAACTCAATAAAAAATTAATTTTTATTTCAACTGATTATGTATTTGATGGCAATAAAGGCAATTATTCTATTAATGATTTAATAAACCCTTTAAGTAAATACGCCAAAACAAAAGCCGCCGCCGAACTCTTGGTTAGAACTTATGACAACTCTCTCGTCATCAGAACTAGTTTTTTTGGACATTATTTTCCATATGAAAAGGCCTTCACTGATCAATGGAGTTCAAAAGATTATGTTGATATAATAGCGCCAAAAATAGTTGATACTATTATGTTAAATGAACTTGGCATTGCACACGTTGGTTCTCGCAGAAGAAGTATATTTGAAATTGCTAGCGAAAGAAACGAACTTGTTAAACCGGCTGAGAGAATAGAGGTGAATATTTTAATTCCAAGAGATACAAGTTTAAATTGTAAAAAGTAAAACGATGAATATGAAAAAAACAACAATTTTAATACCCGCTAGAAGAAACTCAAAAGGTCTTCCATTTAAGAATAGAAAACTGTTCCACTTCACTTTGAATTCAATTCCAGAAACTTATCTTGATAATGTTTTAGTATCTACTGATGATGAATGGATCATCCAAGAGTGTGAAAATAATAATATAAAATATCACATAAGAAAATCTGAAACCTCTGGTGATCTTGCAAGCACTAAATTTGTTATAGAGGAAATGATTGAACAATTGAGAGAAAGAGTAATTATGCTTTATCTGACCTATCCGGAAAGAACTTGGAAAAACGTTTTAGATTGCTTATCTTTCTATGAAGAGAATAATGGCAGAAGTCTATTGTGCAAAAAACAATTAAAAACATCGCCTTTCCTTATGATGTATGATTATGGGATTAAAGGAAAGCAAATAATAGAACACGACCTCTACAGACGCCAGGATTACCCAGAATGCTTTGAAATAAGCCATTTTATTAGCATTTTTAGTAAAAAAGAACTAAAGAATTTGAATAATAACTTGTATAATAAAGATACTATTTTTTATTCAATTAACGATGTTGTTGATATTGACCTAATTCAAGATCTAGATGAGTATAATAAAAAAAACAAAAATAATCGCTGAAATAGGCATCAATCACAATGGTGATACAGAATTAGCAAAACGATTAATCGACGCTGCGATATTATCAGGATGTGATTATGCTAAATTTCAAAAGCGAACCCCAGACATTTGCGTACCAGAAGCGCAAAAGAATAAACTAAGAGAAACGCCATGGGGAAAAATTAAATACATAGATTACAAAAAAAAGATAGAATTTGAGAAACAAGAATATGATGAGTTGTTTGATTACGTCAAAGACAAACCAATTGAGATTTTCTCATCAGTTTGGGATAAACCATCTGTCGATTTTATGAAAAACTATGGTGGCCCTATGAAGATAGGATCTGCGCTCATTACTGATTTGGAGCTTTGTAAACATGCAAGAAACAACACCGATCTTCTGATTATAAGCACAGGTATGAGTACCGAAAAAGAGATAGAAGACTGTATTAATGCTTGTAATCCAGATGTCGTAATGCATACAAACTCAACTTATCCGACACCGGTCGAAGAAATCAATTTAAGTTACATCAATTGGCTTCAAAACAAATGGACAAATAAGGAGATTGGATATTCTGGACATGAGTATGGTCTAGTTACAACCTTTGCGTCCGTGGCCATGGGATGTACTTGGGTTGAAAGACATTTGACATTAGATAGGACAATGTGGGGATCTGATCACCTAGCCTCTGTTGAGCCACAAGGTTTTATGAAACTTGTTAAAGGTATCAGAGACATAGAAAAGTCTATGGGGCAGAGTGGACCTAGAGTTTGCCGCGGCAGCGAATTAAGCAAGCGAGAAAGTTTGAGAAAATGAACTTAGAGTTAAAAGAAAACGGGTTCATAGTAATCCCAGGCGTATTTCAGTCCGAGCAAATTAAAGAAATGAGATCTTTATGCTATCAGTACTTTAGTGACGGGGGCGGCTTTAAAAATGCTGGTGGACACGCAAAGCCGGATTGGATTAAAGAATCTAATTTAAAAAAAGTACTTGACCTTTATCAAGTTGAAAACATAAGAAATATTATAACTGAAAATGTTGGCGAAGAAGTTCATTTTATAGGACACAACGATCTTCATTTAAATAGAAGTGTAGGGTGGCACAAGGATCGTTTAAACGGCGAAACTAGAAAATTTGAAGTCAACTCACCATGGGAAAAAGTAGATGGTGAAACAATGAAGATTTATAAAGTTAATTTATATCTTCAGGATCATAGTAACAACAACGATGGCTTTACAGTAAGGGTTGGTAGCCACTCATCTCCAAATATGAATGAAGGCCATATCAAACAGATTTATCCAAATCTTGGAGATATTATCCTATTCGACCAGAGAATTACACATATGGCTAAATGGTCTGGTGGTTATAATCGCTTTTTAATTTGTATGGGGTTCGGTGTTAAAAACTGTTTTTTTGAACAGTTCAAAAAAGGAACAGAGTTCAGACAAAATAAACAAAATGGAATTTTATAAATGAAGAAGGCTTTGCACATATATGCAGTGAATGGAAAAGCAAATTCTGGTGATTTTTTTCTGGGACCGGCAACAAAATTTAGATTTGAAAAGATAGTAGGAGAATCTATTACTTGGTCAAATTTTGACGTAAGGATCAAAGTCACGGAAAAGGAAATTTCACATTTTAATAAATTTGATTACATTGTCCTCGGCGGTGGAGGCTTATTTTTACCAGACACAAATCCAAATATGACTTCATGTTGGCAATGGGCATGCCCCGCCGAAATTATGAAGAAAATAACTACAGAAGTCCACATAGTCAGTGTTGGGTGGAACCATTTTTATGGTCAAGATATCACAATGCCAGATAGAGGCAGCAACAAAAGCAACCCTAAAAGATTACAAATTTTCAAAAATAACATAGAAACTTTACTACAAATTAGCCAAAGTTTTACTATGAGACATAAAGGTGATGTTGAAGAGTTGAAGAAGATAATCGACCCAGAATTACATGATAAAGTTCAATTTGCTTTTTGTCCTGTTGTGGAGTTCATTGAGTCTAAATACAAAAAAGATTTTAAATCTGGAGAGTTAATCGCTTTTGAAATAAAAGATGATAGACCAAATAGGCGTTATTATAAGAAAAGTAGAAAGGAATTTTACTTAGAATTACTTCAGTTTATAAAGCATTTAATTGATTCTGGAGAGAAAATAGCTGTAATGTCTCACGACGGCAGTGCTTCTTTCGCAAGGTTTTTACAGAGTCAGAAAATTCCATTTGCTTATTTAAATAATACAGTTGCCAATCAGGATAAAATAATAGAAAATTATTCAAAGGTTAAAAAACTGTTCTGCACGGCCGGTCACAGTCAGATGACTGCTTATGCTTTAGGGTTGAATTTCTATAGTTTGATAACTCATGATAAATTAAAGTTTTTTCTTGAAGATAATAATATGCTGTTGGAGAATAATTTTTGCTTAGTAAATGAGCAAAAATTAACTGAAAAATATAAATGATAAATTACGTTCAAAATAAAAGAATTGATTCCGATTTGTTTTCTAAGTTTCTATTTGACAGCCACAAGACAAATCAATTTACGAATAATGGTCCTGCTAAATTTATTTTAGAGAAGAAGCTAGAAGAGATTCTAGAAATAGATGACGATAGGGCTGTTTTATGTACAACCAATGGGACGCTAGCATGGCATGCCATTTATCTTTTTTTGCGGAAACAAAATCATGAATATAGAATGGTTACGCCATCTTTTACTTTTCCTTCTTGTGCTAGCACTCTTAATAAAATTAAAATCTTAGATATTGATGAAAAAACATACACTTTGCCACTAACAGAAAAAAATTTGATTGAAAATGATGTTTTTGTTATTACAAATTTATTTGGAACTTATCCAAAGAATCTTGAAGATTGGATTGGTTCTTGTAAAAAAATGAACAAAGTTTTAATCTTTGATAACGCCTCTTCTCCCATGACAAAGGTTGATGGTGTTAATATATGTAACTTTGGTGATTTTTCTTTTGGTTCGCTACATCATACAAAATTTTTAGGATTTGGTGAAGGGGGTTTTATTGTTCTAAAAAAGGATCTCTATCAAGAGTTTGAAAAAATTCTTGGTTTTGGGTTTTCAAAAACCGCTATAAAAAGAAAATATGATAAGTTTAGTTCAAATTTAAAAATGTCTGATATCTCTGCCGCAGCAATATTACAACATATTGAAAGATACAAAATTGAAGATTATAAACGAGTTCAAAGTCGACTTGTTAAGGGTGTTGAAAATTTAAACAATGTCGAGATTTTTAATTTTTCCGAAGGTGTCGTTTATGGAAACTTACCTATAATTTATAATGACAAGTTTGATATTGATTTTTTCAGGATTAATGGTGTTGAGGCACAAAAATACTACTATCCCTTGAGAGAGCATAAGAATTCTTTAAACCTTTTTGATAGAATGATAAACATTCCACTACATTCAGATCTGAATGAGTGTCAGATTGATAAAATTGTAAATCTGGTTAAGAGATCAATAAAATGAAAACAATTGCCGTATGTCAGCCTTATTTTGCGCCACACCTTGCCTACTTTCAGTTAATAAACGCTGTTGATGTTTTTGTTTCATATGATGATGTTAATTATATCACTAGAGGGTGGATAAACAGAAACAAATTAACTATAAACAAGAAAGAGAAGATATTTACGATTCCTGTCAAAAAACAAAGCTCGTTTAGTAAAATTAATCAAATTGAAGTAGATTGGGAAAATAGAGAAATAAATAAATTATTAAAAACTGTAAATATGTCATATAGTAAAAGCAAGTATAGAGAACAGATTTTTAATTTATTGGAAGAGATATTTTATGAAAAACCAAGATTTATATCTGATCTTTCTCTTAAATCACTAAAGGTATTTTCTGATTACTTAGAGATACAAACTTGCTTTAAAGTTTCGTCTCATGAGAATTATGTGAAGACGGGAGACAGAGTTAAAAACTTGATAAATATATGCCATGCAGAAAAAGCTAGCAGCTATATAAATTCAATAGGTGGGACAAGTTTATACAGAAAAGAAGAATTTGCTGAACATGGGTTGAATCTAGGATTTCTGAGTGGTTTGAGCGGCCTGTCGATAATTGATGTCTGTATGAATAACAGTATCGAAGAAATAAAAAAACAACTTCAACAATACACATTGGTCTAAAAATGAAAAAATATATTCGCCCTTTGGATATGAAAAACTTAAAAGAAAACGATTTGATTCAAAAAGTCAAAAGCGCTTGGGGAGATTGTTATACAATCTATTATATTTTTAACGTTTCTAAAGAAATAGATTGGGTTTTGATGTACGAAAATCTTGCTAGCACTCTTGGAGAGATAAGAACTTGCCACCCAGTAAACAACAAGGAAACAAAGTTTTCAAAATCAAGAGATATAAAATATGAAGCGGGGGTAAATCATTATTTTGCTTCTAACATTAGACAACCTTTGCATAATGATTATGCATATTATGAAAGTAGCCAAGCCCCAGATTGGTTAATGTTGTATTGTCTTGAGAAACCAGACTTTGGCGGCAAGACACACATTCTGTCTCTCAAAACTTTAGTTAAAATTTTGAATAGTTATAACCCTGAGTTGCTAGAAAAAATAAAGATTGATGTCACTTGGAAATACAACGGACAAGATGGAGATAAGATTCATAAAAAGCCCATCTACAATGGTCAGTTCATAAATTGGAATTACTGGCAAATAAATCACAATCTAAATGATAAAGCTGTTGTGGAAGTTAAAGAAGAGTTCTTTAGTTTTCTTGAAAATGTTATAGTTGGAGGTTCAATGTATGATCACTCAGTAGATTGGGCTGAAGGTGATTGTATTATTTTTAATGATAAGGTGAATTTACACTGCAGAGACGCATTTTTGGGCAACAGATGGTTAAAAGATCATGCCTTTTTTGGCCAAACATAAATGAATAAGGAATTTTAAATTATGAAAATAGATAAAAATGGACTCAAACGGACATTTGAAATTAGTGTAAATACCTCTAAAGCGATGTTGGGAAGTGATGATCCTAATTTTAAAAGAATACATCATAATAACCATCATGTTCTTTTGTATATAAAAGATTATATTATGAAAGATAAATGCAAATCTTATTTTGAAATAGGGACACATTTTGGACATAGCTTATGTAGCCTTTTGCAAAGCAAGTACAAAAGTAAATTTGTTAGTTGTGACTTGTTCCTTAAGGGCTATTCAATTGCCAATGATTGTAAAGTGGAAAATGTTGAATCACTAGCTATAAACAATTCAAAACAATTTAATAAAAACGACTATGAATGCATTATTTTAAAAGGTAATTCTCACTCACCAGAAATGTTAAATAGAGTCTCTGCAGAGTTTCCCAATGGTATAGATCTGTTATTTATAGATGGAGACCATAGAAAAAAACCAGTTATAGCAGATTTTGAAATGTATTTTCCTCTTGTCAACTCAGGAGGATATGTTGTTTTTGATGATTATTTGCCATTCGAATGGAATGGTAGAAAAAGAGAATGCCCTATCGCAATAGATTATCTTGTAGAAAAAAATAAAGATAAACTAGAAATTATTGGATTGATAGATGATATTGTTGGGTGTAATAAATTGAAGGGGCTTTCCGAGACAAAAAATTGTGACTTTATTGTGAGAAAAAAATGATAAATATTATAATTCCATGTACACCGAACTATGAAAACAAGAGAATAATAAACACTGTATCAAAAAAAATTGATATAGTGTCCCAATTTATAATCCTTTGTAATTCAATTAAAAAAAATTGGAACTTTGATTATAAAATAAATTTATTTTACAATAAAAAATATTCTTTTAGTGATAATGATTTAAGTAGAATTACTAAATTGGATATTGATGTTTATCCTATCACTCCAGATTATAAAAAAACCCCCTATATGGTTAGGTGTAACGCCTTGTGCGAAAATCTTAAAAATAAAGGTACTCATAGATTACTCTTAGATTGTGATACTATAGCCTTAAGTAATCCAAGATTCAATTTAAATTGCGACTGGCAAGCCATGTTTGCTGGTTCTGTAATCGACAGCGCTTTTTATAATCGCATAAATACAAGATATAACTATAATTTAGATTTAAAAAATAAAATAAAAGGCAAGTTATTTCAAAAATATATTGAGGATGTTGAGAACAAAAAAAAATATAAATATAAAAACTTTTTTCCACATTTCAACGCAGGTGCTATTTTATTGAAAGAAGAGTTGTGTGCACACTTCAAAGAGCTTGTAGTCCCATCTTATGAGATATCTAACGACCTCGCCCTTCCAGAAAACATTAGACACATAGGCGTTCAGTATGCCGCTTCTTTCGCTTTGATGAAGATTTCTAACAATTGGGAGCCTTTTGAGCCCGGATTTAATTATTTAGTAAAATCTTACGATGCTGATGAATTTGGAAAAGATAAAATTCAACTTTTACACTATTGTGGCACTGGGGGTTATAAAGTGGCTTATAAATACTTTAAAGAACAAATTGATTGTTTGACTAAAATTTTATAATTATTTTTATAAAAAGGGGAATTGATATGGGTGAATATAACAACATTATAAGAAAAGCCAAAGTTGGTGGTTACTATACAAGAACCACATTGGTTTACGATGTTCATTTGGGGTGGTTAATGAGTTATGTCGCAAATCGTGGAAAAATCAAGATGATAGAGTGTGGCGTAGCAAGGGGTGGATGTTTAGCATTGTGTCATTACGCTAATCCAGAAATGGAAATTTTTGGTCTTGATTCATGGGAGCCGATGCCCAATATAACAGACAGGGATGATGCTAAAAAATGCCAGCCATGGGTGGGCACCAAGACTAGTGGAAAAATAGAAGATGTGCAAAAATCATATGATTTATTGGGCGCTTCATCTAAAAATTTAACTTTAATAAAAGGCTGGATAAAAGATACAATACCAAAAAATTTAGATCTTTTTGAGAATCTAGATATTCTCAGAATAGATACTGATTTTTACGAATCAATTATTTTTACTTTACAAGCACTTTATCCAAAAGTTAAGTCTGGGGGTTTAATCATACTTGATGATTGGCATTTTAATCCAAAAGGCGTCCAAGGGGCAGTTAATGATTTTTTTCAATCAAACAACATAAACCCTGCAATCAACAAACACCACACTGATAAAAAAGTCGGTCCAGCTTGGTTTTATAAAGGATAAAGATATATGATTATTTATGTTGATATTGATGAAACCATTTGTAAATCACCTCCGACCATGGATTATTCCTTGGCAGTGCCAATTCCCTCTAGAATAGAAAAGATTAACAAACTCTATGACGAAGGAAATACAATAGTTTATTGGACAGCAAGAGGTACCGGATCTGGAATCGACTGGAGAGAAATAACTGAAAAACAATTTCAAGCATGGGGAGTTAAATACCACGAGCTTATCCTTAAGAAGCCTATTTATGACCTGTTTATAGATGATAAAAACATTAACTCTGAGAGGTTTTTTGATGAATAATATTACAGAATTTAAAAACAAACACAAAGGACAAGATATTTGGGTTATAGCTGCTGGGCCAACCATGAACTATATTGAGCCATCATTCTTTGAGAATAAAATAACAGTAGGTCTCAACAGGGTTAGTATTAAGTTTGATTGTGATTATCTAGTTGCAAAAGACGGTAGAGGATTTGATCTCGTTAAAGAAATAATTTCTAATAAAACAAAATTAATATTTTCTAAACACGAGAGTGGCAACCCTCACCAAAATCTTAATAAGTACGATGGCGAATGCTGGTTTTTTGACCATCCAGCAAAACCAGAAGAAAAGCCTGATCTATCCTGTATAAAAGAGGGTGGAGATAGAATAGTTGTAAGTTATTCTACAATAACTAGCGCAGTGCACTTAGCGGCTTATATGGGGGCATCAAATATTATTTTATGTGGGCACGATTGTGGAACTATTGATGGAAACTCAACCATTGATGGATATTATGACAAAATTAAACCTCATCACGGAACAGATGCGGCGTATGTTTCTTGGCTGTCTCAAATAGAAAATCACACAACTATCGTCTCTCTAGCTTTAAAACAATTTTATGGTTGTAATATTCATTCTTTAAATCCTTTCATAAATTTTAATCTTGAAGGTCACAAATATATTCCAAGTAATACATCGCACATTTTACAAAGAAACTTAACTAAATAATTTTAATTATTTGCATGAAGATGTTATAATCTAAGATGTTATAATCTAAAAAATCTATAAAACATATTTTAAGGAGAATAAATATGACTGAGCTACAACACACAAATTTATCAAAACAAGCTGTTGGTGCCGTAATGATGGCACTACAAAAGAGCTTGATGGAACAATCTGATATTGTCCCAGTTTTAGAGAGCTTTAAAATGACAAGCTCGCCCGAAGGATTAGTGGTATTAAACCCACCAATTGTTAAATTTAATGACGAGTTTGAAGAAAATTTACAACAAAGTCTTGAATTTGATGTAGTTGGTGAACAACCTTCAGAGACACGCGTTGATCCATTCCAGACAAGAAAAGATTAAACATGCCCATATATCTATATGCATGTGACGATTGTTATGGCGAATGGAAAGAAAGCCATAGCATGACCGAAGAAGTAGAAGAATGCCAATGGTGTGAGTCTAAAAACATTTATAGAAAGCCTAGTTTGTTTTGCAATCTTTCAAAACAGAAAGAAAATAGAAAACAAAAAGTTGGCTCACACGTTAAAGAATTTATCAAAGATTCTAAAGACGCACTTAAAGAACATAAGAAGGAACTAGAAGAAGCAAGATGATTGAAATATTGTTAGCAGTATCTATTGTTATAATCATAATGTTAGTTTGGTATATAGTACAATTGCTTAGGCGATTTCTTAATATATCAGAAGAACTAGAGGGGTTATTTGTTAGCTTAGAAGAATACTCACAGCATGTTGACATTGTTTACAATCTAGAAAGATTTTATGGAGATACAACCTTAGAAAATCTCCTAAGACATTCGCAAAACCTCTCCGAAAGAGCAAAGAATTTTAGGGCCACTTATGATGTTAATTATACAGAAGAGGAATACGACGAGGAAAATGAATAGTTTATGGCCCGAAAAAGAAAAAATCAATACTTTACCAAAGTACACGAACAAGCAATATTAGATTATTGTCTAACCAACGATCCAAAAACAAGAAATGAATTATATAACACTCTCATTGGACCAGCCTTTAACGAGATGGTTGATAAGATAGTTTATACGTATAAATTTACCAATCTGCCTAATATAGATTACTTAAAAGAAGATTGCAAAAATTGGCTTGTAACCATATTAGATAAATATGATGCGAACAGAGGATCAAAAGCATTTTCTTATTTTAGTGTTATAACTAAGAATTGGTTTATTCATAAGGTCAAAAAAACATCACAGCAATATAGGCGCGAAGTATTAATTGAAAAATATTGTATTTCTAACGACGAAGATATTAATAACAATCACCCTCTAGTCATCTATAACACATCGATGCAAGATGCAATTAAAAAAGAATTTTGGGGATTTTTCAAAGAACATGTTGATGTGTGGGAAACACAAGCCACTAGACCAAATGATAAGAAAGTTATACAGGCTGTTAAGATCCTTTTTGAAGAGTCCGAAAATATAGAAATTTTTAATAAGAAGGCTATTTACCTATATATAAGGGAAATTACTGGCTTGAATACAAAGCAAGTTGTAAGTTCTTTAAACAAGATAAGAGTTAAATATAGGGATTTTAAAAAGAAATGGGACGACGAATAGAAGATGTTAATGATTATATTGAAGAATCAATAAAAAATATTAGAGATGATCGATCTGTAACAAGCACCCTCTTAACTGATCTCTTACTAGAGATGAAAAAGACTTCAGATCTTGAAAACCACAGACAATTAGGCCTTATCGCCTCCAAATACGTTGAAACACTTCAGCGCTCTAATGAGCAGTTAGTTAAAATTACTGCAATATTAAACAAGAGACAAGATAATTCGGTAGAGTTAAATGATGAAGACAAAGAAGAACTCTTCAACTTAATACAAGGTGGAGAAAAATAACGAATGGGATATGATGTTCTAAACCTTCCACCAGGATATCTTAATGAATTTGATGTGGATGATGTGGATCAAGAGAGCATTGATTTTCAATCAGAGTCTCCCCAGTCTATACTTCAGCGTATAAAAGATAAAGTTTTTAGCACTAATAAATTTAAAAATTCCCATTCATTGATAGGAATATTGTTGAGGGCAGATAATAAATATTCAGGTCCAGATTGTACGGCACAAGATCTTGCAATACAAGGTACACTCAAACCGGGTAAAAAAAAATATAGACTAGACACTTATAAAATTAGGGTACCTGAACTACACTTTATGCTAGCAGTGCCGAGAAATCTTAAAAAACCAGACAAAAATGATAAACTTATTATTGATTCTTACCCAACGATACAAGCAATTGATACTAGAGTGCAGAAATTTGGAGTAAGCCCTGGCGACTTAGTGAGAGTTGTATTTGGAAATGCTGGTTCTATGACAAGAATATATTATGCAGGACCATTAGATCCCGGTAATGTTGGAATTACAGCTAGGCAATATAAAGATTGTGTTGACCCTTGTATAAAAAAATATCGTGGTGGTGGCTCAACTGGTGATTGTATTGGAAAAAATATAAATTTAGCTGCTCTTGATAAAGCTACGCCGCTAGCTACAGGCCAAGGCCATACCAAAGACGAAATCATTAACGAAAGCGGATCTTCTTGGCTTGAAGAAATTTTGAAGGATAATGCAAACGCTTTCCCTGGTTTAAAATATATTTCTAAATTTTCAGGAAATGGACACGATGACAATGTTGAGATGAAAGATGGTGTGGGGAGAAATACATTTATTTTTATGCCTAAAGGTGTCGATCCCAAACAAAATTTAGAAATAATATACTTTTTTCATGATAATAATAAATTTTCACCAAATTCAGACACCGAGTGGAAAAAGATGGGCACCACGTTCACAAAGATGGTGAAAAAGGATAAAAAATTCAATGGTGGAAGGCGAAACATTATTTTTGTTGTCCCTGAGATGCTGTGGTCTGCTGAAAAAATGTCCAAACCGGGAATTGGTTATAAAAGAATTCAAAGTCAGTCCTCCGCATATAGGGGCGAAAAATTGGCAAGATATAAAGATCGCCATTGTCATGCATGGGGCCTTAAACAGCCCGTCTGGGCCGATAACCACAAACTCTTTGTAGGGGGATACGAAGGTAAAGAACCAAAAGGTAAAGGAGACTTTAAACAGTTCGTCACTGAGGTTAATAAAGTACTAAAAGAAAAATTCAATGTTGATCAAGCTAAAGTACAAAAAATTACTTTAGCTGCTGAACGTTATGGAGGCGCCGCAATATCAAATCTCGCCCGAAACGGTCTATTAGGTAGTAGTGGCCCACTTGGAGACAAATTAGGAAAAATACAATTATTTCATGCTGATTATAGCGGCCATGAAAATAATCATTATCATGATAACGATTTATTAGATATTGTTAGCAATGTTAATACAAAAAACGTAGAAATTGAGGTACATCTATCATCTGACGGAACTAATCTTGCATCTGAACTACCAAGAAAAGCTTTTGCTGCATTTTTAGGCAAAATATCTTCTCTAACTCAAGAATGGATATCAGACAATAGTGAAAATTTATCTGATACATCTAAAGCGGTAATAGATTTGCTTGATGAATATAAAGGCCAATTAAATTTCATAGGTAAACCAACAACACAAAATGTTCAAAGTCTCAAAGAACAATATAACGCTGGCCGTGAATTTATTAAGTCTAATAAAAATCGCACATTAAGACTTTCAGGCCCATGGGCATTTGTTATTTTTAGGGGAGTAGCTGCCAAACCTAGCATCGATTGGATATCCTGGTTGGAAGATACAAATGTTCCGACTGCAATTGCATCTAGCGAAATTACAAAAGAAAAGAAAAACGTTATAGTTCTTGAAAACTCAAAATTTACCGATCAGGACAAAAAAGCTTTTTCAAAATTTAAGGGGAAAGTATTATTATATAACTCCAAGTGGGGCGCCGACGATACAGCTCAATTAAAAGGAAAAACAGCTATTGTAGTACCACAAGGCGCCAATTTATCGGAACCGTATGAATTAATATTTTATTTTCACGGCATCACCAAAGGAAAGCCGTCTCCAACAAATTGGCGTTCACATGCAGACGGTTTTCACACCGCAATCCAAGCACAACTGAATAAAATGGTTACTGTTCAAAAAAGAAATGTAGTGTATGTAACCACACAACATAATGCCCATACTGAGATGAAAGCAGAAAAAGCAACATTTGGAAAAGAAAACCAACATTCCCAAGACTTTAAAACCTTCCTTAAGGATGTAGTAGAAAAAATAAAAGGTAAAGATAATGTGAGTCCACAAGAAGGCTTAGGGGGCTCCGCAAACCCTGAATTTATAACTCTTAAATCATTTTCGGGAGGATATTACCCAGTTAGGGCAATTGTTAGCGCCATGACAAACAATAAAATTGCTGGCCACACACTTCAAAGAATAGACTATTTTGATTCGTTATATGGTCCTAAAGCATATAAGGATGTTTTTGAGAAAATATTCGTTGATCAAAAAAGCTCTTTCAACCCAGGCGTCGATTTTGAAATGCAAGTATATGCTCACGATACTAGCACAACCGCTGATCCGAACGCAGGAAAGGGAACATGGCAATATGTAAAGCAATTTTATAAGAAAGATGGCTGCGGTAAATTTAATGGTTGTGCTGAGATAAAGGATGGAGAGGTAGAGGCTAAACTATCAAAACTTGATGGCTTATATTTGGAACAACAAAAAAGTAATCACAAGTACGGAATAGTCAACAAGTTTGCAGCAAAGTCACTCTTAGACGCATCAAAAACACCCAAATTTAACCCAATTAAACCCAAAAGTGCTGCAGAAACGATAAAAGCAGCTGATATTCCTGTTGCTTATGATGAGGAAGGCAATGCCTTCAACCATAAAGGTGAACAATTATCCGACTCTTTTGATCTGGAAAAACCTCAATTAAAGTGTGATAAAGGGCAACTTGACAAGCACAGGCCAAAAACAAAGCCCCCCACAAAAGATGAAGATTGTAGAAAAAAATGTAAAGAAGAGTTAACAACTGGCGCCACAGGCACAACGCCCAAGGAAACGAAAGGTGATGTTAATTGTGAAACAAATCCTCTAGGGTTGCTAGACTATGGAAGAAAGAGCGATTTTAATAAGGGCTTAAAAATAACTGCAGCCACGACCCCCAAAAGTTGGGGTAAACCAATAATTGGAAGATTTATAAAAAATGTTCTAGAAAACGAAATTTGGACTAGTTTAAACGAGCAAAACGCCCAATATCCACAAAAAGATGGAAAGACATTACAATGGATTATTAGAGATATATCACCAAAATGGGCCAACGGCATTGATATGATACGTGGACATGGATCACATAGAGAGGGAATTGATTTTGACATGAATTTGCCTGTCGACTGGGTGAATTCAAAACCAGGAACAAAACAGCCCAAGAGATTTCAGGAACATACCGTCAAGGGCGATATTCGTGTAGATTATGATAAATGTATTGCTATGGCGCTATTAACCATCAAACAGCCCGGAATGGCAAATTCAATGTGTTTATGCGGAGTTAAATCTGTAGAAGGCAAACAAACGCCGCAATGGTATTTTAAAAAATATATTTTACGAAGATGTGATGAGATTATTAACGGAGTTTATGACCAATCTATAGAAAGCGGAGGTAGTGGAATGTTACGAGAACCTAATCCAGCATTTAAGAGCTTGTTTTCAGGATTCAATGAGACAACAAAGAAAAAGATTAATAGTTTTTTCCTTTCTGAGCCTAATCACGAGGATCATTTCCACTTCAGGCTTGGCACTAAAACAGGGAGTCACCAGAAAAAATGGCCCGATAAAGCACTAGAACAACTTAAGAACAATGGCTGCGACTATAAAGGGCCACACCCTAAATCTAGGCTGAAGTGGCGAGAGTACGTCGCGCAGCATGGTTATGAGAAACAATCATCATTTAAAAGTAAAAAATAATAATGGTATAAGGAGATTATAGATGAGAGGACCACTTAGAAATCCTAAATTGGCTGGAGAAACAAAGGGCAGAAATTACGATAAAGATGAGTTGGTATATCACATGGGTATCGACGGCGATCCAAATTATTATTATACTCCTGAATTAAATAAGCCACCATTTGGAGAGGTAAATCTGGAAGGAGTTTACGGCTCTGGTGTCCGTACTGGACCCGATAGAATGAATGAGCGAACTGATCCCTCTACTGGCGAACAGTCTCAATTTGGCGGCGGCTTTGGCGCCGTTGGCGCATATGGTTGCTCCGCGGTGGATATATATGCAGGATTGGCATCTCACCACACAGCGAGAGGAAAAGTACCAGAGACCCCAGTTAATCCAAGTTCAGAAAAAGACGCTGCCAGGGTTTATGTTTCTCAAATGTGTGATGTAGATGATATGTTTGGTTTTCCAGATGGAAATCTCGGAAATATAAAATCAAAATCTGCAGTGGTTGCCAAGGCAGATCAAATACGAATAGAAGGTAGAGAAGGTGTTAAAATTGTTTCAGGGGTTGACATTAAAAACTCTAAAGACGAATATATTAGATCGGTACCGCCTATTAATCTGATTGCAGGTGGAAATGTTGGAGAGGATAAAATGCACCCAATCCCAAAGGGCAACAATTTGCTTACAGCGCTAGATGATATTGTCGACAATATTAATGAATTGAGTGCTATTTTAGATAATTTTTTAATGTTTCAGCATAAGTTTAATACTGCATTGATGTCCCACAAGCATCCTTCTCCGACTGCTATAGGCATCTCACAAGCCGCGGTAGGCACCCCTACTGCTCTGTGCGGAGGTCAGACGCTAATATCTATGGATTGCGCCGCAGCCGGTTTCAATGCGCTTGTTAGCGGCTTGTCATGCAAGAAGGATTTAATGCTGCACACAATGCGAAACCAAGGAGTGAAGGTCAGTAGACTTGCTAGATATAGCAACAAATTTATTAATAGTAGAAGCGTTTATACAAGTTAAAAAGAAAGAGGCTTAAAATGGCAATTGGCAAATTAGAAAAAGAAATTGAAAAAATATGGAATAGATTAAAAGACGAACCAGAAAAAGGCTGGGTTAAATCTGAAAAGAAATATTTTCAAGACAAGGCTGCAGAAACAATCTACAATCCAGATTTAGCTACTTTTACAGCCAGCAGTCTCGATATAATAGATAAAAATTGGCCAAAGGAAGGTTGGCCAACTCAGGTGAGTAAATTAAAAAGCTATTATGGAATAGGCCCTTCTGTGTCAAAAAGCACGCGTGGCACCAATGCAAACGAAAATAGAAATATGGGAGAAAAGCAACATTGGTGGGAAAAAACTAATGCACACATATCAGAAGATAATAAATATTATGTAGTACCAGTATTATTTAAAAACATTACTAGTAATAAACACTTAATTGATTACAAAGGTCCCGATGGAAAATATAAAATTGGCTCTCCATCGGAAGAAGGAACGCTACTACACAAAGAAACAGAATTTAGTGATTTGTGTAAAAAAGTGGCGCTTAAAAAATTAAAAAAAGATTTACACAAAGCAATGTCCAATAAACAAATTGAAGATTGGTACAAACAATATGCAATAATACCATCTGACATTAATGTGCCAAGATCTGTCAACCCTCAAACAAATCAGCCCGATATAGTTACAATAACAAATTCTTGGCGAATCGTCCCTAGAAAGCCGGAATATCAAAACTTATTTGTTAAAGTTTTATTTGATAAGGGCTGGGTAGATTCACTGCCCCCTGAAGTCGACCCAACCATAGATTATGCAAATACAAATAGAGAAGTGTTGATATTATTAAAAGATTTAAAACAATATCTTACAAATATGACAACCATCTTATATCATTTTGACACACAGATGCACAATGCATGGATAGAGAACGGCGTAGAAAGCTCTTTCCAAGGAAAATGTGTTAGTGAACAAATTGGTAAAATATATGGCATATTAAGTGACCTTATGGTTAAAAATGGAAAAGCACCTTTAGAGCCGGTATTTGTTTCAAAGAGCTTGGACATGTCTGAAAACGGTGCCTTTCAATTTGGCTTTACAAAAGATTACGATCTCCAATATATAGCTTTTAGTGATGTTGCGGATTGTCTTTGCGAAGAAGATGTGAACATGAATGCATATGCCCTTAGAGAAGGCCTCTTAGAAATGAAGATGGCTGGCCCATTTGCAAACAGAACAGTTAATAATTTTATTCATAAATTACCAGATATTAATAGAAGATATTCAAAATATATAAAAGGTGTCGACAAAGTAAATAATGATTTGTTTGGAACGCAACAATCATATCTTAAGTTTATTAACACATATGTTTATCCAACGCCTGAAACAAGCTTTCAAGGCGCTGGCGAGGCAACAAATTTTGAAAAAATGTGGCTTGGTACAATGGCTACGTTTGATGAGTTAAAAAATCCACTTTGGAAAGATGCCCTTTTTACTGGAAAATATGTAAAAGATCCCCTTCAGCTTATGAGCCCAGAGGTTAAAAACATGATTGTTGGTGCGTCAAATGCCACATATATAACCACTGGCGATTCTGTAATGATGAAGGCACTAACGGATGATTTAAAATCAATAACGGCTTTATATGATAAATTGCTGCATAAAATACCGATATCCGAACTTTTAAAAGTGGCCGGAAAAATGATTTTTCAATGTCTAGGTCCAGACGTCAAACGAAAAATATGTAAGGTAATATTAAAGACCATTCCCATAGGTGAATTAAGGATGGTTCTTTATCCGTGCCTTCGAAATGTTGAAAATGGAGATCTTGCAATTGCAAAATTAGAAGAAATGGTCACAGGTCGCACCGGAGAAGTTTACAAGATCGCATCATCTAGATATCCAGATAAATTCCCTGCCAATGCTGATCAATGGACACAAGCCCAAGCGCTAGCATCCATGACTTCAATGTATTGTTCTGATCCCTATATGCAAAAAAAGCTTGGAAGATCTCCCGACGACTTTAATGATGAGTTGGCTGCTTGGGCTGATACCGAAGCTACAGATGCCATTTGCAGCTGCGTGATACAACTATATGGGCCTATTGGTGAAATATTAGAGCAAGCGCAAGAGGTCGCAGACGATGTTATTGATGGGATGATGTCTTCTTCTAAGAAAAAGGCATATAATCTAGAAAGAGAAGCAACTTTAGCTATAGATAGAATGTTGAATCCCATTAAACGTTATTTAGATGGCGGTAATATGATGAAAGATCTTGCTGATGCGTTTGTAAAGGGCCTTCAAGACATGGCTATGTCTCTTGTTTATGCAACTGTCATGGTGCTAATAAAATATGTTAAGGATCAAGTACTTGGTAGCTTAACTAGAGATTTGTGTAATTCTCCAAACGGTTCTCCTTTTGGATTTACAGGCCCAGGCGATTGGCTGAGAAACTCTACAATCTATAAAGATAAGGATCAACAGCAAGTTTGGGATGTTATGAAGAATTTTGAGGCAAAACATTTTTTCAATGCTGATATTCAAGGCGCCTTTGACACTAGCCGTTGGGACAAACTATCTTTTGCGTTTTCACCAAGCGAGTTTAAAAGAATGTTTGCAAATCCTTGCGCAGACACATCTTTTACTAAAGAACTTGAAATTGTTTCTGATATTTTCACACCAGACAAAACTAAAGCGGAAATGGAAGAAAACTTTCCAGGAGAATCAGTTGATGCAATTGCTGCACAAGTTGGTTACGATCCAACAAGAAAAAATCAATTTTACAATCATGACGGTACAACAGTCAATTTAGAGGGACTCATTACTACAAACCAAGCACGCGATTTTATGGTTGAGGTTGGCTCCCATATTGATCCAAACATAATTGAGGATGCACAAGCACAATATCATCAGTATTCTAATGCATGGGCTGAATTGTGCTTGCCGGGAATTCCGGAAGAATTGTCAAAAACGATTGACCCAGAAGATATTAAGAAGATAATACTTTCAGATGAAGAAGATTTAGGAAAAGATTTTGAAAAAATTATGGCACTCCTAGAGCCCGAGATGATGAAAAATAAATATCCTCCTTTATTTTGTGGCCCCTGCGCACCAAATCAAGTTGGAATGAAGCCGATAATGGATAGCCAAACTCACCCATCACAACTGTTTATGCATCAGAGATTAAATGATCATACATATCAAATAATTGATGATGTTTTTAATAACAATTTATCTGCTTACAAGCCAATCATTAATGAAGTTGGAGATATGGGAATTATTAATACTTTGATTAGTAAAATTCCATCTAATGAAGAAATAGATCCAAAACAAGCAGCTAGTAAATATGGTGAATTTTTTGGTGATATGCTTCAATCTGTAGGAACTGACCCTAAATATCAAAACACTCCCAACAAAAGCGTTGCAGAAAAACTTAAAAACACTATATCAAAAATTACAGCTGATAATAACTTTTTAGGACAGATATACACTTATAATCCCGATAAAGGTATTGCTGTTTTTAATTATGATATACCTAACTCCTCTATTGAATTATTCCTAGTTATCAATCTTTCTAATGAGTCTTATAATTTTAGAGGCGACGTTACTATTACGCCCCCGCAGATTAAACTTATTTCTTATAACGCTGGGATGAAAGAATATTCGTTCCCTCATGATGATGCTCCCATGGAAGATTATAATGAGGATGATGTTGGATTTGAGCTTTTCGATTATTGGACCGAGAATCCTTCCGGAAATCAAAGTGAAATAGTGCCAACTATGATGGCTAAGGGGCTGCTTGAGGGAACATCCCAGTCTATTTTTAATGCCGTATATCCACTTGCTGTGAGTTTAATGTTGGAAACGGTTTGGAATAATACGACACATAATGAATTGTTTTTATCTAAAAACTTCAATGCGATGCCACTGACTAACGAAGAAGTTAAAAGCAAGTGCGCTGAGACTAGCATTACGCCCTTATTAGACCCAGAAGGAACTAAGCAGGATATAGATGATATGCGAAAAGTTTTGGAGTGTGTCACCAGCATGTTTGCTAAACCTGATGCTCTTCAAATTGCTAATTTATTTGGCCTGTATAAATCATTAATAAAGGTTTGTGTTACTGAAGAAATTCTTAAAGTATTTTTTATGTACTCTTTTGCAAAGTTAAGTGACATCATTGAAAGTGATCATTATATGCGATTGTTGGTAGATAATGTTAAAAATTCAGTTGAGAGTGTAATGGCTTCAGGCTTTGAGGAGCTTAAAGAATATTGTTCTAAGTTAGTTAATGCTAGGTTAAAATTGGTAGATGAGAGCGAGCTAGAAAACAAAACAGAACAAGAGAAAGCAGAGTTCTTAAGAACTAAAGATCCTGATGAAAGCTTGAATATGATTATCACAGAATGTGCACTAGAAGTAGATAAATTATTCGATACTAGAGTAAAAGATCATATTAATGATGAGTGGAAGAATTTGTTTATGAGTTTGGATGACATCGATAGCAAAGATCCTCAATCTTACCTCAAAAATAACCTTTTTCAGTATGCTATTAATCCGCGAATGATGATGGATAGCAAATATCCTGCTAGAAAATACATTTATTCTAATGGCAACGGCCCAGCCACACTTGGATATCAACTAGAATCTGGAAAGCTGCCATCATTTGAATTGGCCTCTGATAATTTGGACGCCTATCATTACGGGTATCCTGAACAAATATATCGCCCACTTCCAGTTAATACATTCGGCGGCCTATATTTTGAGCCATATGTACGAATGACTTCAAAACTCGAAATCAATGATTATCAAGCGCACCCTGCAGGGTCAGGCGAAAATGTTCCTAAAGATAACATGCTTACCATATGGCAAGACGGGGAAGCAGTTCAAGTTGTGGAAAAAGTTAGTTCTATATTATCAGAGAGCGAACAGGCATATTTTAAAATATTTTGGTCCCGCTTTAAATCAGCATATGCTCATTGGGATAAAGCAACATTTCGAGACACACTGGATACCAATATTAAAGAAGCGTCGTCCCACAGTGGTGAAAGGGAGGTGTTTGATAATTTAAATTCTAATGGTCAAACTAAAGATCTTTGGCTTCGCAATACTGATGTTGGTTCTAATCAGCAAGATCCAAATGCTAGTTGGCCGCGCGGCGCCGGAACTGCGTTTTATCAAACAAAACATGGCATTGGCGACACAGAAACTGTAAAACACATACATCAATTTCTTGGATCACTTATAGATAAAATAGATGCTGAAATGCACGATCATAACGTTTTGGTTTTCTGGCGAGCGGACGACACTAGATCAACTTTCTTGGAATTTTTTGACCTGTTTTTTTCTGTTTGCAATATTCTTGGTACGCCATACGATGTAGCACCAGACGACGAATCTAAGGCCCATGGTTTGAAAAATTCTATGAAGGCTTATATTGATCAAAGATCTATTTTTACAAATATTGTAAGTTCTTATAAATTTAATCATCCTTCTCCGGACACTACAAATTCATACGCAGGGAAAGGAACATTTGGTTACGCGAACATCACAGGAGATGAAGGCTGGGCAGATGCATATTATTATTGGCAACATTATCCATACGGAGTGATTCCAAGCGCAAGAATACATTTTTTGAATAGAGGCGTTATTAATTTCAACACTTTTTATAAATCTTATTGGGGCCTAGCTAATAATTTTGAAAAAATGAAAAAGAACAATGCTACGCTTTCAAATGCGCGTGGAACAGATGATTACCAAAGTATATCAACAATTGACTTATTTGCCAATTCTAAAAATACGATATTTGGGATTGGCGACACAATAGATGCTGGCGTAGATATTCCGACATGGGAAAGCATATCCGATAGCGCAAAAGCCGAATGGCTTAAAAAGTATGAAGAAACAGGCAACGAAGAATATGCATTTAAAGCACAAGATGGCTACGGTTATTGGAAAGGTTCAGATTTTCTCAATAACTCAAATGTCAATTCTAAAGAGTTTATGATCTCCATACAAGATTTTTTGGTTAAGCACAAATTTCCAGACATGGAACTCCCGGATCTTTCACCCGACAACCCCAACGCCGTCATCACAGGGTCCTGGAAAAATATGCTTATTGATAATGCGCTATCAAAGAATGCCAAACAAATTTGTTCTTTTTACAATTGGCTTAGATCGATTTTTATTGAATCTCCTTTTGATGAATGGTTTGATTTTAATCTTGGTATGAGGCTTAATTTGGTAATACCATATGAAGACAACACCAATTTGAAAGATTATGTGTCTCAATATATTAAAAATAACATTGATTCGCTAACTGGCTTCGACAATCTTCCTGATGAACTTAAAGAAGTCGCAAAAAATGATAGAAATTATAATCTAGATAAAGTTTTTCTCCTCTCCCAACCGAAACCCGGTTCGCCCATTGAAGATATTTCTGGAATTCGTTGGCTGTGTTTGCCACTGGAAGTGGTTGAATATAACTTAAGAGATTATTGGCAAGAAATACATGAAAAATATGGCGTCAGCGAAATCGGCAAAACTCGACCAGGACACATAATAGCTTCGAAAATTAAAGAGGCTGAGAAAAAAACGAATGGTAAATATGACTCTACTGTTCCAGATAGTCCATGGCACATAATTATGAAAAATATTGTAGAGTTGGGCTTCGGAAATATTCAGGATCCTGGAGTTGGGTATAAATATGATTTCTGCCGCGGCGGCGATAAAGGTCTAGAGGTTGCTGGGGCCTTACAACAGAATTTTTTCAAAAATGTGCATGCACCTATGAAAATAAACACTTCTTTCATGTCACCTCATAAAACGACTGAAAAATATTATGTATCAGATGTAGATGAGTCTAACATTATGCGCCCAACTTTATGGTCTGCCTGTAGATTAATTCAAACTGCATTAGCACAAGGTCTACGTACAGGCGCCACAAGCTCTGAGCCAAACCCAATAAGAAAAGAAGTGCTTGATAGATTAAAATTTGAATTACTCAATAAGGTAATAAAGGATAATAATAAATATTTAAATGAACTGTTACCAGTTGAGGAGGCTGTTTTTACAACAGCAATGGTGTATCGCTATTCTATTGTAAGCGCATATCCGTCGCTCCAAGACTTGTTTTTGCCAACAAAAAAATTAATTAATTCTTTTATTGTTCAAATGTTAAAGACAATAGAAGGAGACTACACATATGTTAATGAAGTACTTGAGGGCATGGACTCTCAGGAAAAATTAAATACAAGTTCTCCATCACCAGATTCTATTGCTAAAATATTTTTTGAATTAATAGTTCAAATGGCTGCAAACACTGTCGATCCTACTTGGAAGACTCCTTGGTTTATGCCGGGACCATTAACTCCAATTGGCGCCATCGCAAAAGGTATTTCTATGGATTGGGGTAAAGATGGAAAAAAAGAAGAAAAGGAAACACTTGCAGGTGATGAGTGTGAAGATAAAGAGGCAGCAGAAACAGAAGCTTAGAAATATATTAATGAGGGTGGAGATTTTATAATAAAAATATATTTTTTATTCTAATTACATAAAAGGAGATTCAAATATGGCAACCGGTTATGCTCCAAAATTGCCCCTACAATATGATGAAATAGACGGCTTCTATAAAATGAACAAAACAGTGGGTGATGTTATTAAGCAAAATATTAAGATGGTTGTTTTAACATCTCCTGGTGAAAGGATGATGAACCCAGAGTTTGGAGTGGGATTGCGCAATTACTTATTTAACCCAGAGGCATCAGATGTTTTCGTAAATTTAAAAGATAGGATCAACCAACAATTAGAAAAGTATGTTCCTTATGCGAGAATAATAAACATACAAAGAATAAGTTTGCAAGATATTCCAGGGGAACCAGACCCAACAAATTCAATGGGAGTACAGCTAATATATACAGTGCCAAATGCAGGGATAAGTGATTCGCTTACTATTACTTTTAAGAATTAAATTATCTACTTATTTATAAAGAGGATTTGTTAAAAATATGGCAACAAAAAAACCAGCAATAAATTATACAAATAGGGATTTTCAATCAATACGGGCTGATCTAGAATCTTATGTTAGGAGATATTATCCGGACAATTATAGGGATTTTACCGAAGCATCTTTCGGGGCAATGATGCTGGACACAGTTGCTTACGTTGGAGATATGTTGTCTTTTTATACCGATTACCAAGCAAATGAATCTTTTCTAGATACAGCAATTGAATATGACAATGTATTAAAATTAAGTCGCCAGATGGGTTATAGATATAGTCCTTATCCATCTTCTTTCGGCGTATGTGATTTTTATATCACAGTCCCTGTAGAAGCTGGCTCACAGTCTCCAGATGAAAATTATATGCCCATACTTCGAAAGGGTTCAACCTTTCTTTCATCCGGTGGTTCTGTTTTTTCACTCTTAGAAGATGTGAATTTCGCACTTAGTGAAAATCCAATAGTTGTGGCAAATCAAGATGTGGATACGGGCAATCCCTCTACATATGCCGTCCGCGCTGCAGGCCAAGTTGTTTCTGGGGAGTTGGCAGTACAAGAAGTACAGGTATCGTCATATACTCCATTTTTAAGAATAGGGCTCGTTGGCGAAAATATAAGTGAAGTAGTATCAGTATTTGATGATAAAGGAAATCAATATTTCGAGGTAGATTACTTAAGTCAAGATGTTTTATACGTTTCTGTTATAAATAGAAACTCTAATAATAGTACAGTACCTTATATTCTTAAACCTGTGTCTGTTTCCCGTCGCTTTAGAGTTGATTCAACGCCTGACGGCCTTTATTTACAGTTTGGCCAAGGAAGCGAAGAAACTCCTGTTGAAGTGAAAGATCCATCAGAAGTAATATTACAATTGCACGGTAAAGACCACGTTTCAGACACTTCATTTGACCCTTCAATTTTAAATCAAACTGATAATTTAGGTGTAGCTCCGTCAAACACAACCTTGACGATCATTTATAGAATAAACAGGGAAGAAAATGTAAATGCAGCTGCACAAACAATAACGAGAATTGGTACTGTAGACTTTTCCTTTCCAGCAGACCAGCAAGGCCAATTAAGTGAAACAAAGATTGACGACGTTACAACTAGTTTGGCTGTATTAAATGAAGATCCTATTATTGGCGATGTGGGTGTTATAAGCACTGATGAAATTAAAGAGCGCGCCCGAGCCAATTTTGCATCTCAATATAGAGCAGTTACCAAACAAGACTACATAGGCATTGCTTATAATATGCCGTCAAAATATGGGAAATTTAAAAGAGTCGCTTTGGAATTAGATTCAGACTCTTATAATCAGAGAAATTTAAATTATTATGTCATATCAGAGGACATTGATGGATTTTTAGCTACTTCAAACAACACTCTTAAAAACAATTTAAAAACGTGGATAAATCAATATAAGATGATAAATGATACGATTGATGTTTTGGATGCTAAGATATGTAATGTTGGCATAGAATATAAAATTGTTCCATTTCCTGGTACAAACAAATATGATCTTCTTGTTGAGGCGAATACAACTTTAAGAGATGCCTTCACTAAAGATTTTTATATCGGGGAACCAATAATAGTTACTGATATATACCAAATATTAAAATCGGTACCTAATTTGTTAGATGTTGTTGATGTTCAATTAACTGTAAAATCTGGTGCAAATTATGCCGACTCTCCAATATCTATAGGAGACGCACTTTCTGCAGATGGAAGATTTTTATTCCCCCCTTCAGATACTATTTTTGAATTTAAGTATCCAGATTTAGATATTGGAGGCACGATACAGTAATGGCGATTAAAAGATACTTTGCAGACGCAGACAATACAATAACCAACGCATATAAAGCCAATTTAACCGAACGTGGTGTTAGTGGAAATATGGGGCAATCTGATATTTTGGAAACTTTTTCCATTTATGCTCAAGCATCAACAGCATCATCTGAATTCTCAAGAATATTAATTAAGTTTCCAGCAACTGGGTCAACGTCTGAATATATGTCATATGATAGAGAGCAGGGAAACATTCCTGCTTCTGGAAGTGTTTCATTTTATTTAAGAATGTTTAATGCTAGACACTCTCAAACAACTCCTAAGAATTTCGACTTAATTGTTTCTGCTGTGTCACAATCATGGTCTGAAGGTGATGGCCTAGACATGGAAAACTATTCAGACGAGGATGAATCTAACTGGATATCAGCAGTTGCATCTAGTAGTGCAGGAGCAGGCACCTGGACTACGGAAGGTGGAGATTATTTAACAGACTCTTCTTCATCCTTTACAGCATCTTTCGACAAAGGTTTTGAAGATATGGAATTAGACATCACTCCTCTAGTTGAACAATGGATTAATAGTTCTGGAAATGTTCTGGGTTCAAAGTCAAATTATGGCGTCGGGGTGAAACTATCTTCCGCAGAAGAAGATGCAACTACTTCATATTATACTAAAAAATTCTTTGCAAGGGGATCTCAATACTTCTTTAAAAGGCCATATATTGAAGCACGGTGGGACTCATCCAAAAAAGACGATAGAGGAAACTTTTATTACAGTAGCTCATTAGCTCCTGCTGCCGATAATTTGAACACTCTTTATCTCTATAATAATGTTAGAGGTCAATTAAAAAATATTCCTGCAATTGGAACTGGCAGTATTTTAGTGAGTTTATATTCTGGATCTGCTGACAACACTGAGCCTTATGGATCAAAATTGGTATTATCTGGAGACGCCACCAATGCTACGGGAAGTTATAATTCTACTGGAATATATGAATGTTCTTTAGCATTTACTGGATCCACCTCTTTAACCAAAGTTTTTGATGTGTGGCACAGCGGCGGCGTTGAATATTTTACCGGCACTATTGAGCCAAAAAGCTTAACTCAATATTGGCCCGGAGAATCTACAAACCCAAATAAACAATTTGTTAGTCATATATCTAATTTAAAGCCAGTTTATTCTGTACAAAATACGAATGCTAGATTTAGGCTTTATACTAGAAAAAAAGATTGGAGCCCAACTATTTACACAGTGTCCTCAAATGAGGCACAGGTAGATTTAGTGGAGGATGTTTACTATAAAGTCTATCGAGTACATGATGACCTAGATGTAATCACTTATGGTACGGGAAGCGATAATCACACTAGAGTTTCATTTGATGCCAATGGAAGTTATTTTGACTTAGATATGTCTTTATTAGAAGCAGATAACGTATATGCAATACAGTTTGTATATTATTTAAACTCCCAATATGTTGAGCAGTCTGAAGAATTTAAGTTTAGGGTAGAATAGTATGCCTATAGATTATAAAAAACTTTACCAAAGTCATGACATAATTTTAACAAATGCAAATCCGGATAATTTAGTCGAAAATGGCACTTTAGAGTCAGTTGATTATTTAAGAAATTATTTTAAAAGCAGAGAGCGTTATAAGCCCCCTGTAGACTTTTCCAAGCTTAAGAATTTTGCAAGATTTGGCTCTGCAAAGAAATATTATGTTGACGCTTTTGATAGAATTGCAGAAACTTATCCCTATGACGGATCCCTAAAAGAGAGAATAGATTGGGAATTAAGTTCTTCATATTTTGATCTATATGTTTTTGATCAAGTATATCCTAGAAGCAATGGATATGTCACCATTTCGGCTGAAGGTTGGGGAACTCAAGCTGCATCTTCAGATCACTATGGCGCCACCGCAACCTCTTCATATGAATATATTTTTATAAAAGGTGGGCCTCACGGATCACAAAGATCAAAAGATAAAGATATCACTGATATAACTGGCGATTATAAGAGTGGCTATGCCAACATTTGGGAGCCTGCAAAAAACAGAGAATCGAATTTAAAAATTGGTGGCATCGACGGAAATACAGTAGAATTCTGGATGAAAAAATCAGAGTTTGTTACTTCTAAAACCGGACGAGAAGTTATATTTGATGCCGCTACTTCTGATTATGATTATACTAGTTCAAACTACGGACGACTGAGAGTTGAATTAACCGGTACAACTTCGGATTGCCCCATTGCCGTTACGTGGTTATCGGGTACCACCGGACCTAACCTTAGTGGTTTCCAAGGATCCACCGTAACAACAAGTTCTATTGCTGATGGTAATTGGCACCATTATGCGATTACGCTTGAAAACAGCGGCACTTCAGCTGTTATGAAATTATATTTCGATGGTGTTTGCAACGGCGAACGCACACTTCCCAATTCTGCAATTGGTGACGTTAATGGTAATATTAATGCCACGATTGGCTCTTTGATTACTAACCCTTCCGGGACTACACAGCCAACAAAAGGTTGGGGTAAATTATCGGGATCATTAGACGAATTTAGATTTTGGAAGGACACAAGAACCTCTCCAGAAGTCTTAAGATATATGATTGAGCCGGTCGGAGGTGGTACAAACACTGATGACGCAAATACTTCTTTAGGAGTATATTATAAATTTAATGAGGGTATAACCTCAGTGAACTCAACAGACCAAACTGTTTTAGATTATTCTGGAAGAATTAGTAATGGTACATTTGTTGGATACAATTCTTCAGCAAGAAATGTTGGTTCTGCGATGGTCAGTTCTGGGTTGGTAGATACAGAATTTAAAGATCCTATTTTATATACTACTCATCCAGATGTAGAGTCGATCTTAGAAACAAAAAAGAAAGAGGGAGAAATTCATGACTTTGGTAATAATGCAGCCATATATCATTCGTTACCTGCGTGGATTACCGAAGAAGACGAAGATAAACAATATTCACCTCTCAAAAATTTAACTCAAATTGTAGGCTCTTATTTTGATTCATTAGCTGAACAAATTAATTCTATACCACAACTTAAGCACAAAACATATTTAAGTTCAAGCCACAAACCTGCACCATTTAACGACAGACTTTTAAATTCAATAGGGTTTGATTATTTTCCAGAACTTTTTTCTGACGCAACTGAATTAGAATATTTTAGAAGTAGAAACGATAGATCTCTATTTGAGAAAAAACTATATGATGTTAAAAACAGAATTTATCAAAACATTTATAACAACATCATTTATATTAACAAAACGAAAGGTACAGAAAAATCTTTTAGAAACTTAATCCATTGTTTTGGCTTGGGCGATGAAATATATCGTATCAATACATATGGTAATCGCGTCACATATACTCTCAAGGACAATTATAAGTCCATAGCTGAGTTTAAAAAATATGTAAACTTTGGTTTAACAGGAAGCTCAGAAGCTACAGTTTTCCCACACTCTGCGAGTTCAAATTCTAACTCTAAAGCAATTATATCCGCTTCATATGGCACAACTGATTATTTAGGCTTTACGATGGAGTCTGAAGTTCATTTCCCAATTAGGCATTCATTAGCCGACTCAAACACCGTTGCAACGACAGACGAGGGCCCAAGTCGACAATTTAGAACTTATATACCATTTACTACTGCTTCTCTGTTTGGTATGCATCAAGTCGGTGATTCTGCCACTGGAAACAATTTAACTTGGGCTTCAACCGATCAGGCAAACTTTCAAGTTTTTGCTGTAAAAGCTAGCGATTATTCACAGCGCGCCCAATTCGTTTTAACTGGAACTAGTGATTCTGTTATCGGCGCCCTTAATTTAACAAGTAGTTATATTGATGATGTATTCGATGATACTCGTTGGACATTTTCTGTTTCAGTTAAGCCAAACTCAAATACCACTGCGGATTTGGCTGTTGGGTCTTCTGCATCTTTTGCCACGATGGGTTACACAGTAGAATTTTATGGCGTAGAAAAAATAGTAGATTATGTTAAAAATGAATTTCATGTATCTGGAACTATCACCGCTGATCAAGGAAGTAAATTTTTAAATTATCCGAAAGCTCCATATATTGGAGCCCACAGAACAAACTTTTCTGGTACGCTATTAAAAAAAGCTGATGGAAATATTTCATCAACTAGAGTTTGGTATAGTCATTTACCGACTGGCACCATAAAACAACATCATCAAGATGTAAAGAACTTTGGTGTCGATCACCCATATAGAAGTACATATTTATATCCAACTCAACTAGATGGTATAAAAATACCTACAATTGATACACTAGTTCTAAATTGGACTTTTGATACTGTTACTGGCTCTGACTCTAGCGGAGAATTTATTGGCGAAGACTATTCTTCCGGCTCTGCAGAAAAAGTGTCTAAATACGGCGAGTTTGGAGAACTAGTTGGCAAACAATATTTACCGAAAGGATTTAATTTTCCAGCGAGTTCGGCTCTTCCAATAAATAAGAAATTTATTAGCTCTGGTAAAAAGCAATTACCAGAAATGATAAATAGCTCAGATATGGTCAATATATTAACAGACGACGACAGGTTCTTTAATAAAGTTGACTTATTGAGGCCCACAAATTATTACACTTCAATTGAAAAGAGTATGTATCAAACTATCTCTGATGAGATGGTGAAGATGTTCTCATCTATTAAAGATTTCAATAATCTTGTCGGAGAACCTGTTAATAAATATCGCCATGAATATAAAGATATGGAAAAGCTTCGCCAATTGTTTTATGAAAGAGTTGGTAATACTCCAGATTTAGATAAATATGTTGATTTTTACAAGTGGGTTGACATAACATTAGATACACTTTTGGGTTATTTAGTGCCAGCATCTTCTGATATGGGAGATAGATATGGTTCAAATATTCGTACAATGGTGGAAAACACAGTACTTCACAGAAATAAATATAAGTGGCAATATCCAACTTTTGAAGACAAAACACCAGATATTGAAGGAAATATTCTTGGAATCAACGAGCTTCTTTATAATTGGGAATTTGGCTTTCATCCATTAAATTCTGAGGACAATAAATGTTTGTGGTGGAAAGAGCGCGCCGAACGAGGCGATGCCCTAACTAGTGGTGACACAAATGTCGACAGCAACAAGCAAACAATGCTCGATTCTATTATCAATGAAACAAATGCGACTGCTCCAACGTTGGGCTCTAGAGACACCTCTACAGGCGCAATTAGCACTTATCAAGGCTCTACATACGTTACTAGAAGATTAGCAAAGCCGCTAAGATTAAAAGTAGACGAATCACCAGTATATAAACAAAGCCCAAGTATGTATTCGAATAAGAATCCTGGCTTTTTTGATGCTATTAATAAGTTTAAAGAAGGGGATGAATACGGAATTGTACAAGTAAACAGCGAAGACGTGGAGAGCTTCAAGGATTGTAATGACGACCTTGCACTAAACAATGGAAAGAGAAAATACACATTTGCAGCAAAAAGTAAAATTGGTGGTGGTACGTTCTCAGATAGTGACAACTACAAGGGCCAAAAAATATTACCATTTAATTTATATAGTGGATCATTTACTGGTGGTGTGAAAGACACAATAAGTGATGGCTTTATGGAAGGTGCAGATATTACGAATCTCCATATGGACATATATGGCCCAGATTATGAAGTGCCAGTACAGGGCGCATTTACAGAGAAATTTGTTGGTGGGCGCCCCCATAGGCACATATTCAGTAATCTTAGGCCCAACAATTCATCACCAGATGGAATTGATGATCGACCAGAAGGTTGGAAATTGATTTTATCTTCCAGTATTTTAAAACTTGTAAATTCTGATTCTGGTAGCGCTAACACTCCGAAATCTCCATATTTTAGAGAAGAATATGCAAAACGCCCTGTAAATATTAAAAATATTAAGATGACAACCGGCTCATCAGCTGATGTTGCAGGTCGACCCGATATTGTTTTAAACACAACCAATATAGGAAATTATACGGACAATTATGAAGTTGTTATGACCAATGGCCGATCTATAAACAATAGATATCTTGCAGAAGCTCCGGATGGTCTTCCAACAACATATACTGATTCTACTGCAGTTTCTGGTGTTGTTGACTTCGCTATGCCACGAAGAGATTTAACAGGAAGTTCAAAGTCGATTATAGTTAACCGTTTTTCTGCCCCTGGAGATCCTGCAACAATGGGTCAAGGAATGCTTGATCCCGCCGCAGGTGAATACAGTGTATATAATTCCTTGATATGGAGAAACCTAAGTGTGAGAATGCCACTAGATGAGTGGTATACCAATCATGCAAATCAATTTGGCTTTTATAGTGACACACAAGTGTCTTCAGCATATGTTCTGGCTGGCGAAACTTATCCTGGTGGAAATAGTACAGTTTCTTCTGCTGACTATAGCGGAACAGGGTCATTTCACAAAGTTAATAGAAATCCGAAAAAAGTAAAGAAATATTCTTCTGCCACTAGTACAAGCAGTTTCGCTGATGATACTGTTTATGATAACTGGTTTGTACAACATCCAATCCCAAGAACAGACTTGCAGTATGCATGGATCACCGCGAGCGTTATTAACGGCTATAGTGGCGCCGCCCTATATGATTATGAGCAACCAGACTTTAGCAATGCAAGCCTAGCTTCTACAGACATTACATTTTGTAGCGCAAGTGATGTAGTTTCTATTGCTGAAACTGGCTCCAGCATATATCGTTATTTTGGTCAAGATAAGAATTCTAATTTTCCACTATCTGATCAGTCTCCATATACGGGCACTATATTTACTGATTTTGTCGGCTTAAATACCATTGTGTATGAGCCCATCACGTCATCTGAAAATAACCTAGGTTGGCCTCATAATAGTTGGGATGGTGCCAACTCAACTTACATAAACCCAAACACTCCCAAGTCTGCAAGCTCCGGCCTAGGTCAGTATGTTCCAAGGGCTGCGAGCAATGCCGCAGTTTTAAACAGCATTATCCTAAATCGTCAAGGCCCTTACGGCTGGCCATCATGGAAACAAATTAGAGGCGCTCAACATCCTGTAATGCGCTATAATTACAAAAATAATTTACAAACGTTTAAGAAATTAGGAACTATTGTTGAGAACAATGGCGCTATAGCAGCATCTTGGACAACTATATCTCAAAGTGAGCCGCCAATCACTTCGAAGTTCTGGCCACTTAAATATAATTTTGATTACAAGACTTCGCTGGGTAATGTCGGCACAACTAATATGTGGACTTCATATGGCAATGAAAAATCATATTTCACCTCACCACCAGATCCGAACATTACAGGCCTCACTAATTTGAATAATTCGAATTTAGTATGGTCGAAAGCTGGCCAAGTTGGAGAAACTTTGCAAGATGCTGATAATCAAATATTGGCATATGATACCATGAAAAAATATTTATTGTGGAACACTCCAGAATATATCAATGGAAGTGCAAACCCGATAGAAACATTTCACAAATTAGAGATAGTCGAAACGGTTTTCCCAAGAGAGCACTACACTTATAGAGCGATTGTGCGACAACGTGAAAACTTTTCTAATAATTTCTGGAGAGATTCACGTTCAGAAAGAAATACGACTACAATCAACTCTCAGGGTTTCGAAGCAACAGCTTCAGGCAAGGATCCAGCTAGCATGTGGAGCTTAGATAGTCGAGCAGATCTTAGCAGTACTAGTGCTGTTCCTGTAGGCTCGGGATCAGAAGGAGAGCTTCAGAATTCTTATAGTATTTTTTATAGCGGAAGCGATAAAAGCACTGTTCGAGCCGCTGCCACATATAACAGAAGAATACAAGAAAAAATAGATGGAGTTACATACTTTCTGGGCGACACACAATGGGAGGCTGGCGAACAGTCTGGTTATAACCCTTCTTATGACACTTATTCAGAATTTGTTCAAGATGTTCGAACCTTGGGTAAAGATTATGGTATAGTTCCGGAATATAGATTGAGCGAGCACATGGAATACCATGTTGTTGACAAGGCTTCTGATGGCGGCTTTTTTGCAAAAAATCCAAGCTGGCTGTCTCTTGCTGGCGCGACAATTTCAAGCAGTAATGATCCGGATCATGACAATATATATGGAGAGGGCTCATTTTATACGGTATATGCGAACAGTGATTTCATGAAATATTTTGAGCCAATTAACACAGACTTTAATGCTGTTGGTATGCCAACCCGACTTAAGCTTAAATGCAGTGCAATTACTAAATTTCTTCCATATGATGGGTTTTACCCTTCAGAGAGAACGGTGCAATTGGCAGAAATATTTAGTCAATCTTTTGGCCCAAATGCGACATTAATGGGAACAGACGCAAACTGGAAAACTCTTCTTACTCCATTTTTTGCTCCTGGTATAATGTACAATTCAATCAAATCTGGTATAGCTGTTGATTATCCAGTTTTTGATGAACCCCCGTCTAGCGTTTCTAGGGTAATTTTATCTGATTTTGATAAGCGTATTCCATTTGAGGCGATAGTTGATCCTGATTATTGGTTGTCTGGTTTAGGAACAATACACGATACAGAGCCCGATTCGAACCATGGTGCAATAGTTAGTAGTGGAAGTTTCGGAGCTTCCTCAAATAACCTTTTTAAATATGCGATTAACAACTTCATGGCTGAAGCGCCCCGCTTTTTCTTAGGCGGTACGGACGGTTATAATGGTAATCCATATGGACCACTAACCACTTTTGCTTCAAAGCCGACACAAGAAGGAACGGTCGAAGGGGTCGAAATGGATCCTCTAGGCGGCAAAGCAGAAGGAAATTTCATTTACTTCGAAGCAAATAAGTCTTATAAAATGAGGATAGTTTGCAGACATTCAAAAATAAACACTTTAGAGGCCATTAATAAAAATCCTGACTATCTAGACGGCACTGCTTCATATATATGGAACGAGCCAACTATTATGATGTATAACAGAGCGTTTAACCGCTCAGATACATCAGAATATGCGGATTTATACTATGATCTTAATAGTGGAGATCCTGAATCAGCAATTGGCATGCACCACGCACCTATTTATGGGTCGTCTTTTGGTCCACCGGTTTCGCAAGTCACCAGCTCTACTGATGGAAGTCAGACGGCTGGAGGATTTGAACCATATACTCCACCATATTATAATGGTTATAGCCATATAGAAATAACATATACACCAGAATATGCAGGCTACAAAACAATATCTGACGTCTTATCAGATGTTTCAGCCTCATACCACAGGGTGACTTTGCAAAGTGGTTCTAACGCTTCAAGGGCCCGTGACCAAGCAATGCACCTCTCTTCATCAGTTAATTGGAGACAAGTAGTAACAGAAGGGGGCAAAACTAGGTGGGTTATTCAACCAAAATGGGAGTCTCCAATATTGGACTTTAAAGAAAGTTCAATTACATTGCCAACAGTTGGTTCTGGTTCTGTAGCTAAGGGGATGTGGCATCAATACGGCTCATTGCCTCGTGCTGGCGCAGGAGTGTTTCTTGAAATACAATCACCTTCAAACACCGAAATTGGAGATAGCGTTGGAGATCTCGCTGATAAACTAGGTTTCAGCACAAATACGTCGAAACAATTAGGCCAAATTCCATCTAGTGGAAAAACTGTGAAGGAAGCAGTTGTTGCTATTCCATTTTATAAAAATTTCTGGGGCCAGAGAACGTTCTTTCATTTGAATAGAAAAACCATTAACTGGGCAATTGCAAAAATGGGCGGTGGTTATACAACAGATGAAGACTACATGTCAGCGAATAGTTTAAATGATTATGATTGGGTGTATAAACCATCCGGAACGGTTGTTGATATGGTCAAATCAATGTATAAATATTCTCTTCCTCCAAGCATTAATTTCTTGTTGCAGAAAGATAAGGCGCCATTTTCCATGGTCTTCTTTGAGTTTGATCACCATTTCACACAAGATGATCTGGTAAAAATGTGGCAGGGTATATTACCATCAGAAGATAGAAAAGATGCTGCTAGTGGCGTGCAGCACGCAGTTTCTGAAATTGAATTTGATATGAACTTATTATCCGGTCGCGAAGCTCTATATAGTGAGAACCCCGATCCAAGTACTTATAAGGGGTGGGACTTATTAAATGCCGTACCTGGAAATAAAACTGGAGATTTAGGATTTCCAACAGACATTCAATGGATGGTTTTTAAAGTTAAACAAAAAGCGGCATCGCACTACTATAGCTTAACTGCAGATAGAATGGATGATTATGGAAGCCCAACATTGAATTATTTATTAGACCCAACTCCTTTGTCATTCCTTCCACAATTTAAGTTTTGGGAAACTGGCGCCATGAGTTTATTGTCTACAGTTGAAAAAGCAGAAAATATTTATCGATATAATTGGCCTTACGATTTCTTCTCTCTAGTTGAGTTGGCAAAAATTGATAAAACAATTGTTATGGAACAAAGAAAAGAAATTCCTGACACTTTCCCAAATATAGGAAGTTTAGTTGATCTACTTCCAGATTTGAATATGAATTTTATACCATTTTTTGATAGTGTAACGTCAGTTGATCCAAATATTTTAAGAGGGCCATATCCTACTGAAGATTTTATGGATGGATCAGGTTTACCGGGATGGACTAAATTTCCTGAATGGGTACCCGATATCAGCCCTGTAGATTTAGGTCGAAACCCTGAACGTACACAGGCAGAAAGAAATAGGCAAAATCGAGAAAACACTTTTGATCAAAACATACTGCAATCGTTTTCAGCTACTCAATTTGTGAGTTTACAGGCTCAAAATATAGCAAATAGTGCTTTACAGCCAAATTATCTACAAGGCACAATAGATAAGAGCATTGATATCAATACTGCTAAAGGCACACAAAAAAAAGATAAGCCTAATTATTAAGAAGGATATTTAGATGACATTTGCAAACCAAAAAGAAGAAACACTTAATTTAGAACTCACATCTTATGGTAGGTATCTATTATCTCTTGGGAAGTTTAAGCCACATCAATATGCCTTCTTTGACGATGATATTATATATGATAGGCAGTTTGTTGGCACCGGCTCATCAGATAAACCAACGGAATTACAAAACGACATTGAGGGTAGAATACAAGAAGAAACCCCCAGGCTTAAGCCACAGAGCATATATAGGGGCGCTGAAGTTGGAGTGTTTTCTGAAAATGCAGCCCACGTAAATAATTTGATGCCCGGTGTTGTAGCTGCGTCGGAGAAAAAGTCAGCCGACTTTTTATTGGAGACTGCAGACTCTTCTTATATATATTCTGAGCCTCTTGGCAACTCTGCCTTTAATTCAAATAATGTAGCAGCTTGGGACATAGCTTTTTATAAGAATTATTTGAATAGCGCAACGATGGCATGGACAGGCTCAAATGATGTTATACCCACGACTTTCATTCCGCAGTTAAATTCAAACATACAATATGAAGCACACTTTTATCCACCTGATCCAGATTACAAGTGGGAAGATGAGCCACCGCAATATTTATATGATTTTGCAGACGAAAATGTGGCTGGAAATTTAGAAATTTATGATAATTTGAATATTCCATATAAGTTAGATGGGAATAGTGGTTATATAACTGTTTTTGATGATTACGCTGTATTAAAAGTGGAAGAGGCAAATACAGATTTTGAAAAAGAAAACTTTGAGGTAGAAGTTTTTTTAGTAGAATCTGAAGCTGTTAATAACAACCCGGAAGTGCTTTCTAAATTGTATTTTTATGATGGTCTTGGTGATCCAACTAAAAAGCATATTGAATATTTTTTCCAAATAGAGGTTGATTTCGAAATCGATGAAGAAGAATTTTGCGACCTTCGCGGAAATAAAGAAAAAGTTAAAAATATTTACACAGATAATATATTTAATTGTTCTGGTGAAGGTACATTAGGTTTAGGTCAAGCAAATATTTATGGTACTGCGGAAAATCAAGAGATAGGAGATGTGTGTGACTAATGGCAAACTTTAATTTCAATGGAATAACAGACCCTATATTACCAAGCGTATACATCAATAAGATCACTTTAGATGGTGCCGAAGCAGCGCTTAATAAAATAGCTGCTAACAAAAATTCTGTAATAGATGCACATATTGCAGAGGAAAACGTTGCGGGTTATGTAGCAAAGGAAGGAGATTATTCTGCTCCAAAATTAATTGTTACATATGATTTGCTTCTAGAAGTTGAAGATATATATGATGATATTATTGAATCATCATTTGTCAGCGATATTTTTAAGCACATCAATTTACATGTTGTAACTCTCAAGGGGACAAGAGGCAAACAAGCGTATAGACATCTCTTAAAGACTGATACCGGTAAATTTAGCGAAAAGTTAACCATAAGTCGCTTGATTCATGGCGCTCCAGGTTTTCTGGGATTAAAGAACACTGGCATATGGCCAACAATCGGCGCTGGCACAAAGTTGATTTCAGACACAGACTTTAAATATAGTAAAAAAACCTTAGACAATATTATTGAAAACCAGCATATACCAGCCAATAAAGACACTTTGGCGACAAGCCTGCAATATGGGCGAGATTTTATTAAACAGAAATATCAACATATTATGCCAGATGGCAGAACAATTTATAAAATTCCAGTTAAAGTTAAACAAGAAATTTCTGGACATTCTTTTCCAAATGATCTGGCGGCAATTGTAGTGTGTTCTCTAGATACAACCAGCATGCTTGAAGACTATGAGGGCTTTGATTCACTTGACCCTAATGTGGTCGACCACGATCCATATGAAGCTTCCTGGGGTAGAGTTGCCACTGAGGTAATTCTTAAAAATGGGGCCCCGCCAAAGCAAGGAATGATATTTTTTATCTCCACCGACCAAGGAAATAATACAGAGTTTGATCATATAAAAGGCACATTATGGATGGGAGGAGTACATAAACACAAAGATAGGTTCATGGCCGGGAACGAACACGACCCAGAAACTAATCACCCTTATTTAGATTATGTAATGGTAGAAAATTCTCGTGTACATGATTTTAGACAACTAGCAGTAATAAAAAAACAAATACTCAATTTTGAATCTCAAAAAAATAAGTTTGCTGGACAGAAGTATATTAACAATCAATTACACAAAATTGTCACTGCCGATTTTAGCGAACCGGCATGTTTTTCAAATCTTATATCGACAATCAACGACAATAGATTAGTTAAATTGGCATTTTCTATTGATTGGGGTAAGCTGTTGAAAAAACATTGTATTATGCCGAGTGTACTAGACAGGCTAGCCACTGAGAACCCCGGTCTTTTAAAAACATTTTTTGAAAGTTATGCCTTTCCCAACATATTATCGTTTAAAATTTATAGAGAAAGGATAGATACCACTCATGATATAATAAATGATACCGGAAAAAAAATAATATATGATGGATTTCCCAATATTTATTATACTGGCAATACACAAAAAGGCTTAGACAGCCCAGATAAAAAGTTTTCAGATCCTGAAATTCTTTCTGCACTGGTCCCATTAAAAGTATTTTATCCGACTCCGGGAGTTGAAAATACTAGTTTTTTGGGTCATATGACAAATTTTACTTTTACTGATTATGATATTGAGCGCACTAGCCGCGGCCAGTTTCGATATTCTATAGAAGCGGAAATGGTTGATCCAACTTTAAATTATATTGTAGATGTTTTTAATACAATAAATCCAGCTGTGCAAGCCTTAAAACCATTTGTGTCCTTTGTTAATGGGGATTTTAATACCACAACAAGCTCGAAAACACCTCTTGAAATATTTGACCCCACAAAAGGTGCTTTTACTGAGGCAGCAATTGCAATCATGAACAATGAATATTATTTGGAAAAACTTTACAAAGTCCCCGGCAATCCAGTTGTTAAAGCACTATCCGCAATGTCTGTATTTGTATTTTTTGAAGAAAAAGGTGACTTTCAGCCGGGTTTGCCATCTTTGAGGGCTCTTATAGATATTGAAAATGGTGCAACTCCGGACTCAATTAATGTTTTTAATGATATTTTGGTTACCATGCTCAACAAGCTAAGATCGATTATTGAATCACACAGCACCACAAAGATTCCAAAAATAGAATCCTTTGGAGAGGGCGGTATTAAAGAGCGAGCGCTATCTAGTACGCCGGTTGTAGCTACAATCCCTCAGAAGAAAATACAAATAAAACACACATTTAAAAGTGTAGATGAATTAGTAAATACTTTTCAGTCAGAAGCAGGATATGATTTTTTTGGTGGCACCCCAATAGTCGACTCGGATGGAATCTTTCAAGCCGGTATAGATAAAGAAACCATGGGGATATCAAACCAAACTAGTGTGAGCATTGGCTTAAAATCAATTGATTTCGAACATTTAAGCCTACGCGCTTCTAAAGAAGCAAGCTTTTATTGGCCTCTTGGCGCCGATCCAGCTTCTAATGTGTCGTTGCCACTACCAGATGAATTGGGCTCTATGGAGATGGCTCACCTATCACTTTGGGCTACGACAGGAAGATACTTTACTGTGCCTATTGGTGGCACCTATCTGCCTAAATATGTTGTAAATCACAGTTCTGGCGATGAACAATCCTACCATATGGTTGTTAATAATATATTGCGCTTTAAGTCGGGCCTTTATGGAGATTATAACAAAAAACATAAGTTAGGTTACGGACCTACTGATAAAATAGCGGTGGGAAGTTTAGGCATTAGTGAGCAGATGGAAAGAATACTTAAAGAATATCAAACACTTGCATCCATAGGTGTCTATTTTCCCCAAGATTCAATAGTTGAAGGCTTCGGCGCCCATCAAACCATAAGCTCAAATGATTCTGACAAAAATCTTGGAAATAATTCTTTTCCGTGGGATGGTATTAATAATCCCCTCGGAGACAATCTGGACATGATCCCTCTAGAAACTAAAAAGAATATGGAGGACAGCTTGGAGCTTCTAACTAAGATGCGCGTCCCATGGGCAGAAAATTGGGATATGGAACAATTATTAATGTCTTTGATAGTTGGGACACTAATAACTCCGACAGTATTAGATTTGAAGCTTGGAGCATTTGATCCACTCCTTAAGGGAAGTAAATTTAATAAATTTATTAGAGATTTTTATAATCAATACGGACCAGGGAATACTGCAACTTGGCTTCAGTATAATCTTCCACATCAGTTGTTGGCATTAATAGCGAATCTCAATTGGCAAAGTCGGTATCATTTAGACGCACATGTGCAAAATACGCCTATGAAAAAGGGCAATTTTATATACTATGAAGATGGAGGAAAGCCACAGCTTTATGAGGTTCCAAAAAGTTTTCCGGATCCTATAAAGCCCGGAAAAAAACTCATACTCCAAGAACACATTCAAGATCAAGATATGAAAATTGATAAATTTGGGCAATTTTGGTTTAACCACATGAATATAGCAGAAGTTCAATATTTACATGGTTACGAGCGTACCACTGTACCTACAGGGAAAAAAATCACACAATATGAAGAAATATATAGTAGTGCACTTAACTCTCCCATATGGTACCCTTTAGATCAAGCTAACTTAAGTAAGATGATATATTCAATGGATCAAGAAAATGACGCAGCGCAATGGCACATAATGTGCCGCCTTGTTAAAAAGAAATTTCCATTTTTCAATCCCAAGGCGTATGAAGTTTTAGATTTGCCCATTGTGGATGAATATTTTCTTATTACGACCAAGAAGCAAATGGGAACTATGACACAAGGGCCATGGTATAATGCTTATATACATGAAGTACCAACTTCACAAAAGGGAGCAGATGATAGCACTTTACAGATGATTATGGATACAGATAAACTTTGGAGTTTTTATAGTGAAGCAGTGGAACTAAATATTGAAGTTGGTGACGTTGGTGAATAATATTATTTTTAAAAAACATCTAATTATAAAAAAAGGATTTTAAATTATGGCTTTAAATATAGTAGATTTATATAGTCAAGAATATATTTCAAAATTGGGAACAGAATATATTTGTACAGGATATATGTTTGAGATATCTGAAACTAAAAAAACTCTAGGAGAACAAGTGGCTAGTTTTGATCTTGTTGGTGTTTCTGGAGAGGACGAATACAATATGTCTCCATCGGGACAGCAAACTGATTACTCGGCTGGCGGCCAAACCGGTGGAATGGGTGGATATTAATTAAAATGGCGTGGTATAAAGATCCAGTAACAGGTGAAGTTATAGAAGTTAATCTTTTTGAGAAAAAATATACTGACTCTGGCATGCCAGTACAAAAGTCAGTTCAATCTCAGATGTTGGTTGTGCCGTTTTCTGTGCCCTATAAAACCGAAAACCCTGAAAAAATGCTTGATTGGGATAGTTTATATGGCGTCACACCACCACCCGGAAAGGGTTCTGCAACTTGGGTTGCAGAGAAAAAAGGCTATGATGCGCTCTGGGTCGATCCAGATGATAAAAAAACTGTGTGGGGATCATGGATGCCATGGAACATAGCACAAGCAAAGACTTTTGATGTCTTTTTCAATGCATGGACTCGACCCTATGTTACACTTGATTCAACAATGGTGCACTTGTGGTCAAGCATAAACATGCAAGCTAATGTAGTTACTCCGCAGCAATATAATATTACAAAATTTTCTGATGACACGGAACATAAATTTACTGAGAACGTAACGGATATTAACGCTGATCCATTCCGCGCATTAACGCACTTGGGGTGCCTAGTTGAAGAAGCACCCAAAGGAAGTGGATATTTTCATGAGAATGCCCAATACAGTTCTAATAGATATAGGATTGACTCACAAGAGGATTTTAAGATCCATAAATCCAATTCTCTTTTTAAGAGTGAGATTGTTGACTACGAAAAACAATATAAAAATAGGCTAAAATTAAGAAAAAACAAAGTACGGTTTTTAGGCGGCCCAGCTGGCACAACCCACCCATTGTACAATCCAATATTTAATAGAATGTGGCTTGGGCAGGATGGTTCAAAGTGGGATTCATTAAATGGCAATGGGAGTTTGAAGTCAATATTCTTTCAATCAACAAATAAACCATACCTAAATAAACATTCCCATTTAGCATTTCCATTAAATTATAAGGGAGTCTCTTATAAAGATTCAACTTTTGAAATCGTGAAACCAAGCTTGGAGAGGGCATATCAATCTAATGTTGGTGAAGAAATGGGCCTGTCCACACCGGTAAAGGTTCAAGCACATTATAATTATTATTTGGTACCCTATGAGAAAGCAATATCAGACTATCAAGCAAAAGGCGAAATGCAAGTTAGAATTCCTCATGAGTTTAAGCCATATAAAGATCAAACTTTAATACCAATCCCCGAACAGCTGCTTCCAAACATATATGCTTTAGTATATGATCAAATGTCTGAAGAGCCATATTTTCGCTATGGTGATCAGGGCTCTTGGATACCCCCTTTGGCACTTAAGAATATTGAAAAAGAAAACGGCTCTTTAAAACTTAAAGCCGGTGACGACATCCAATACGGTAATCACCAGTTTCTTGTGGAGACTTTGGGACAATTTTTATCCGTAACCACTAAGAAAAATAATATAAATGAGACACCGGTCAAAAATATTCCAGAATATTTAAACTCATGGGCGAACATGTTGGGTATTTTAAACAGTGACACCCCTGATAAAGCCGCGACATATGGTAGTCATTGGGCCCCAGCATTTGATAGGTTTGGCCATAGAGCAAAAAGCGCAGCTGCCCAAATCATGGAAAAGAAATATAATGTTGTTGGAGTGTCTGCATACAAATTAAAAGATTTGAATGATGAGGCAGAGAAATTAAAGAAACAGTTTCCTTTTTATGTGGATATAGATATTCCAATGTCAAATGAGGGTGTTGTAGGTCAAACGCTATATGAATCCGGCTTAACTGATATTTTTATGCAAAATTGCATGGCAGCATATTTTACAGTCTATAACAAGAAAGACGATGATAATAAAAGCTATCAGGAGGCCTCCGAAACGAATTGGCCAATTCACCCAAATATAGTTCAATCATTTTACAAAGATATTAAAGTGGGCATAGCAGACAGTCATGCCAATGTATGTATGATACGGAAAGACATGGCACCAGAAACACAGGACGGAGTTCTTAAAATAGCTGGACAACAACATACGATGTTTAATGAAACGTTGTTACAGCTTTGGTTAAATCCCCTGCTGGAGAGCAAACACTTATTAGACCTAGATCAAGCACCTGCAGTAGATATAGATAAAAACAACGATGGCGACAAAAATTTTCTTGCCGAGGCTTATTCTGGATTGCCGCCACACCTTTATGAGTGGATAAACTACTTCACAGCATCAGATTATGTTAAACAAATTATAAAATTAAAAGGGCATTCTGGCGCTGGATCCGGACAGTGGTACCATGGCGGCAACAAACTCAACATATTAAAGCCAGTAATTTTTGGAAAAAAAGCGGTAGCCTCCAATGCGCAGTCTATAGTGAAGTGGCACCACGCCAAAAAGACAATAAACAAGTTTATTAATGATAGAGTGCGAAGCGTTGATGACATTTTTCGGGGCAAAAAAGCATATTCAGAGGTCTTATTTTATGAAGTTGTTAAATATGCCTCTATTGGTGTCTCCGAAACAAAAACGAGCAACCAGTGGGGCAATAAGCCGATTAATCATCCAGTACCCCAACAAATAGGATATGTGCCTGATTGGTCTGTAGGGCATGGACAGCCTATAGATCATAGTCAAAATGTAACGTCAGAAAATGTAAACCCACCAGACGGTGGCCCAAGCAAACCAGCTGGACAACAGGGGTGGATCCAAAGCTTTTTTGTACCTAATGTGCCTGGGATGGATATAGCCAAATATGTTGATACGCAAGTTAAGAATGATAAGGGATATTATTATCAAGTTTATGCCCATACATTTGTTATAGGAACTAAGTATCAAAATACAAATTGGTATGGTGATTGTAATTGGGATAATAATGATAAAGAGCCATTTTTTGATTTAATGATGGAATATGACTATAAACCAGATGTACAATTATTTAGAGTGCCTTTCTATAATACAATTGCAACTTCAAACAACTCAACAGTCCCCACAAAAGACCCAAACCAAACATATAATATAGATATTCCCGTCTGGGGTTCATTAGAAACAACATTGGTTTGGGATAGTCCACCTATTTTTCCTGATGCGGTTTTCATTCCATTTTATGGAGAGAACGATAGGGTTTTAATAAATTGTAATTTTAATTCTGGTCAATATGAATTAACCCCCGTTGATTTAGAAACGGTAGAGTATTTGGGTGGCCGCGCCAAGGCAAGAATAAGTCAGAAAAAATTAAATGGACCAATCACTTTTGCTAGTGATGATTTTTGCGGCGAGATTGAAATACTTAGAATCGATAAAAAGCCGAATTCCTACGAAGATTTCACACCAGTATCTGAAACTAAGATAGCATCTGTAGGTGGCGGGAAATCAAATTTTGGTTTTATTGATAATGCTTTGGTACCTAATAAAGATTATTATTATATTGTTAGAGAAAAAGATGTACATGGTAATTATTCAAACCCTTCCCCAGTTTATTATGCTAGGATCGTCCACAAAGAGGCAGAAGCGCCTTACACGATATTTAAAATGTATTTTATGGAAGAATTGCAGGATAAAAAGTTAACATCTACTAAAGAGTTTATGAAATATATTAAGATCAAGCCTTCATTAAAACAAAGGATTCTCAACGACGGAGAAATCACAGAGTATTCATATGTGAATCTTCTTGCACCGAATGACAATTTAAATGAAATGGTCGGTAAGCTCAATCTTGATAAAAATATATGGGGCCAAAAATTTAAATTTAGATTCACCAGTAAGAAGACAGGAAGAAAATTTGATTTGAACTTGACCGTAAAGGACATTAAAAAGATTGAAAAAGAAACAAAGCACGTTGCAGGTGAGCCTGATACATTTAGTTCAGGAAAATGTTAATGAAAGAATTGAAAAACAACAAAAAGCAACTATTTAATTAAGATAAAGGAGTATTATTATGGCGTACTTGGATAATAGTGGTGATATTATATTAGATGCAGTACTAACAGATGCAGGAAGAAAGAGGCTAGCGGAAGGCGATGGATCCTTTAGGATTACAAAATATGCTTTTGGGGATGATGAAATTGACTATTCAAACTATAATGCTTCACATTCTTCAGGAAGTGCTTATTACGACTTAGAAATTCTTCAGACACCGGTACTTGAAGCATTTACAAATAATACTGCTAACATGAAATCTAAATTAGTTACTTTAACTAATAATAATATTCTTTATATGCCAGTCATCAAACTTAATCAACAAATGAACTTTTGTCAATGGAATAGTAACGTTGGCTCAGGCTCATTTGTTGTAACAGTCGATAAAACCACAACAGTTACATTTGGCAACAGTGAATTAGGAACATATATTCCTGGAGACGAACCAAGTAAGGCATTCGGGGCTCAAACTGACATTACTCAAATTCGCGTAGACCAGGGTCTAGACACTCTGGAAATATCCGATGCATATAAAATCGATGCAGAATTGGCAGAAAATCAGTATATAGTTGAGCTAGACAATCGCTTTGGTTCTCTTTGCACAGCCGATTCAAATGTGATGCCAAAAAGCAAGACTGTTCCTGGAAAACCAGCAGCGTTTTCTTTTATAGATGATGACAACATTGCTAGCTATTACTTATCAACAAGTGATTTTGTTGAAGTTACGGATGCCACACCGGTTGATGCTGATGGCAAAACTGTCGCTGGAAACAAGTTAGATTCCGTCATTCAGGGTCCGCATGGCACGCATTGTGCATTTAGAATTAAAGCATCTACAAACTTAAGAACGAGCACATATTTGTTTGAAAGGCTCGGAGGGACGTTTAGTGCGACCACTTCAGATGGCGCCAAAACGTTTTATTATCTTGACACAATTGTGAGGGTGACTGGCGCAACAACGGGTTATAAGATTGATATACCGGTACGCTTTGTGAAACAACAGTAAAAAAGGAAGGTAACAAAATATGGCAACCACATATAAAACATTTTTGAACAACGACATAGCAACGACTAGAACGCTACTTCACGAGGCAATTCCAATTACTGGAACGATTGTTTCTGGTACATATAGTGATAATAATATTAAAACATATGGCCATGGAATGTTTCAGTCGGTTTATGACTATCCATATCTAAGTTCTTCCGCAAATCATATTTTTGATATTACTGTTGGTATTGCTGCTTCTTCTTCTGATGGAGCAGGCTCACATTGGGGAGAATCTGATTTTGCCACAACCGCACAGTATTCTAAAAAGAGAAATATATATGATCAGATGGCACAAGTTTTAATTCCTTACGATATTAGTGGTAATGTTAGACCCTTTGATCAAAATGGAAATTTAAATGAAGCTGGTGACGATTCATATCCATCAAAATGGTATGAAACTATTTTTGTTAACTTTTCTAGACTTCTCACTAAAGATGAAATTAAGAAAGGTACATTCTCAATGACATTTTTGACTGGTGGTACCACGGCATCACCAGCTAGTGCCTCTACTTTATCTGACTATGGAGCAGATAGTAGCTTTTTACCAAACTCCCCTACTGGAGAATATGGTTTATTATACACTGGCTCTGGAGATGCAGGAGATACCTCGAAAGCAGTTGGTCACATTTATTATCAAGCCGGTATTGCAGTAATTAGCCCATACATTTTTACTGCGGACCCCTTAAATGCTGCTGCCGGTGGCGATGCGACTTTTGGTATTCCTGGCACCTCAGATACCGTTTTTCATGTTTTAACCGCTTCTACTGTTGATACATTTGCAAACGGAGTCAGAAACAGATTACAAAACATTGAATTCAACAACACTACAGAATTAAATTCAACAATCTATTTCTGTCGAGCAAACACTGGAGACTATAACTATTCTGCCAATCCAACATATTTATCTGCTAGCAAGATCAGAGTTAAAGGAGATAATCCTTTCGCGCAACCAGTATCTTATATGACAACTATTGGTCTTTATTCACCAAACAATGAGTTATTAGCAGTGGCTAAGTTATCAGAACCACTTAAGAAAACTCCAAGTAATGAGTTGACTTTGCGTGTAAGGTTAGATTACTAATGTTATGCCATATTATAAGTTTGAAGACAAAGACATACTTCGCAACACTTTAAAGGCACACCCTAGATATGTTTTCGATATTATAAGTGGAAGCATATATTTAAATTCCTTAAGTGCAATAAGTGGTGCCCACAACAATAATGTCACCATGGTCCCTACTGGGCATCTAAGTTTATATGAATTAAATATTGACAGAAAATCTAGTGATCATACATATGATCCTGATACTGGTGGTGGTGTTAAAGCTCTCATATATCCATTTACTACGAAAGACGGCAGCTTAAACTCTATGGGCACAGTTACTGATGCGACGTTCAACACTTCCTACGAATATGGAGATATTATAACCGGCTCTTACCCTATGTCTGCTAGCATTACTAGAGAAAGGTTTGCTTCAGGGGCAGGCACTTCAAAGCCTCATGTCACTGCTCTTAAAAATGTTTTAAACCATTATACTTATTTGAGTGAACATTATGCTTTCTCTTCTTCTCACGGCGACAAAAACTCCCAGGAGAGTAACCTTATAAGCATTCCATCAATTTTCTTTGATAGCGGAATTAAGCCTGGATCTGTAAATCTAGAATTTTATATTTCTGGATCTCGTGTTGCTCAATTAACAGATAAAAATAAAAATGGAGAGCTAATTCAAACAGATGGGGACTCATATGCACAAACCAATGGATCAGATTCTGTTGCGGGTGTAGTATTATATAATGAGGGTTTTGTTTTGTTAACTGGCAGCTGGAATCTAACACCAGCTTCATATAATTTTACTTATGCAACCCGTCAAGCAAGATGGTGCGATTTTGGTGCAGGTGCAAATGATAGCGGGGATAGCAATTTGGCACCATCTGCAAGCTTTAGAATGGAATTTAAGGGCACAAATGAAGTTACCACACTAGACATGCATATGATTGCACCAAAAGGACTATTAAACCATTCTAGCAATCCGACTTACAGACTATATAACAGTTCTTCTGTATTGCCAATCTACACATATAATAGCTCTTCATATTCTGAAAATTCAGATATACCAATAAAAAACACCATTAGCGGCTCTATATGTAATCATTCTTCTTCCTTTAAAAAACAAACATTTATTAGTACAATAGGTATATTCGATGATCAAAAAAAATTAATTGGTACTGTTAAGTTGGCTACACCTGTCAAAAAAACCGAAAATCGAGCGTTCACATTTAAAGTAAAATTGGATATTTAATAAAAAATGATATTAGCATTAGACGTTTCAACCAGCATTACTGGTTATACAATATTGGATTATGAGGGAAAGCTCATCCGTTGCGCCGCATGGGACATGCGAAACAAGAAAAAGTTTACTGACCATTTCAGCAAAGCTCAACACATAAAAGATGAAATTTTATCAATAAAGGCTCAGATACCAATTGAACATGTTTGCGTTGAACAGCCATTTATGTTTTTTAATTCTGGAGGTTCTTCAGCAAAAACAATGGCAGCACTTCAGAGATTTAATGGTATAATTTCTTGGATCTGTTGCGAGGCATTTGGCTCTCCACCAAGCTATCTTACTGCAGGGGAAGCAAGAAAATTGTGTGGAATAAAAGTGCCAAGAGGCGAAAAAGCTAAAAAAGTTATTATGCAGTGGGTACTTGACAACGAGAGTGATTTTAATGTAGAATACACTGCAAAGGGAAATCCAAAGCCACATTTTTTTGATATGGCCGATTCTCTGGTTTTGGCTCGTGCAGCCCTCGCAAAAATTTCTTGACTATTTAAATTATCTATGTTAAGGTTGTTGAGTGGATTCTGAGAAGATAGAAATATTAGAAGAGGTTTTAGGGAGCTTTTATCGTTCAAACGATGAGTGCTTATTCACTTGCCCTTTCTGCAATCATCACAAAAAGAAGTTATCTGTCAATGTATCTAAAAATTCTTACAAATGTTGGGTATGTGACTCAAGCGGTAGGAACCTATATTATTTAATAAGAAAATTTGGCAACTACAACCATAGGAAAGTGTGGAATAGTTTTTCTGAGAGCGTAGATATATCAGAATTTGATAATCTTTTTGATACGATAGAAGTCAAAGAACACAGTCAGAGAATCAACCTTCCAAATGAATTTGTATGCTTGGCTAATAAATCTCTACCCTCTTCAGCTAAAGAAGCATTAAACTACCTTAAAGAACGTGGAGTTAATAGTTATGATATACTTAGATGGAAAATTGGATATTGTGAAACGGGCGAATATAGAAATAGAATTATTATACCCTCTTTTAATATGGATGGATATTGCAATTATTTTATTGCTAGAACTTATAAGCAGGATTGGTTAAAATATAAAAACCCTCCAGCATCAAAAGATATTGTTTTTAATGAATTGTCAATTAATTGGAATAAACCAGTAACTTTAGTAGAAGGTGTTTTTGACGCATTAAATGCTGAAAATTCTATACCTTTATTGGGGTCCACTTTGAATACCCGCTCTAAGCTCTTTAGAGCCATTCTGACGCACTCTACGAAAGTTTTCATAGCATTAGACCAAGATGCTGAAAAGAAGGCTTTAAACATAGTTAACGCGCTTAATTCATATGGTATTGATGTTTATAAAATAGATACTTCAAATTGTGAAGATGTTGGTAGTATGACAAAAGAAGATTTCGAAAGCAGAAGAAAAGATGCAATGTTGTTTGATGAATCAACTCTCTTAATACAAAAAATATTACAAATCTAATTAAAATAAAAAGTAGGATAAAGTAATGAATTTTATAAAAAAAGAATTTTGGAAAGCCATCCCAATATGGAAAGATGTTGATTATAATACTTTTGTTAGTACGAAGTGGCAGGAAAAAAATGCAGTATCAAGCTTTAAGAAATTAATTAAAATAGTTTCTGATGTCGCTGACCCTTCTTTTCTTAAAGACGCACAGGAAGGATTTAATAATGCACCGATGGCAGTTCGCATTTCTCCATATCTTCTATCTTTGATGAACTGGGAAGATCCCATCAATTGTCCTATTCGACGACAATTTTTGCCCATGGCGTCACAACTTCTACCAGACCATCCTATGTTAAAGTTTGATAGTCTGGGAGAACAACAAGACGCACCAATAACTGGTTTGACTCACCGTTATCCTGATAAAGTTTTATTTTTAGCATTAGATACATGTCCGGTTTATTGCCGATTCTGTACACGAAGTTATGCTGTAGGTAGCAAAACAGCTACTACCGAAAAAGTTTCTATAACAGTTTCTCAGAATAGATGGGAAGAAGTGTTTCAATATCTTAAAGATAACAAAGAGATAGAAGACGTTGTTATATCTGGTGGTGATAGTTACCGACTCAAAGCAGAACAAATAACAAAAATTGGAGAAACGTTACTTTCTATTGACCACATTAGGAGATTTAGATTTGCGACTAAAGGCTTATCTGTAATGCCTATGAAGGTTTTTGATGATATTAGGTGGACTGATGCTATTACAAAAATATCTGATAAGGCTAGAAAACAGCACAAAGAAGTTTGTATTCATACGCACTTCAACCACACCAGTGAATTAACCTCAATCACTAAAGAAGCAATGGATTTACTATATGAAAGAGGAATCAAAGTCCGCAATCAAACTGTTTTTCAAAATAAAGTTAATGACACCCCCGAACAAATGATTAAGCTTGTTAAAAAAATGAGTTATATAAATGTCCAGCCGTATTATGTGTATGTGCACGATTTGGTTAAAGGCACTGAAGATATGAGAACCTCAGTGCAAACTGCAATGAAGGTGGAAAAGCACACACGCGGAGTGACAGCAGGGTTTAATACTCCGCTGTTTGTGGTCGATGCACCAGGAGGCGGTGGTAAAAGAGATGTACATTCATGTGAATGGTATGATTCTTATACTGGTATCAGTGTGTGGGAAGCTCCCAGCGTTAAGCCTGATCAGCAGTTTTTATATTTTGATCCTCTCCACTCTTTAGAGCCAGAAATGCAGCAGATTTGGAAAAATGAGGGACTGCGCAAGAGAATGATTGAGTCTGCTCTGGAGTATAAATATTTTTAAAAAACTCCTTGACAAATACATTAATTGTAATATATTTACAACAAGTTGAATATTGCCTTTGGGATGTTCAACTTTTACTTGCTTATATAAGGAGAAAATATTATGACAAATACAGCAATTACTATTCATCGCCCCAGCCTTTTGGGGAGAAACGTCTTCGATGACGTTTTTGATAACTTTTTTACAGACTTTCCAAGATACTTAAAACAATCAACTCAAGGATATCCTGTTGTGGATATCTATAGAGAAGACAACGGAGATACAGTAATGGAATTTGCCTTGGCTGGTTTTACTAAAAATGATCTTTCTATAGATGTACAGCCAGATAAACGATCCATTACGGTTGCTGCAGATTCTGGTATTGAAGGGGGTGAAGAATCTAGCCGAAGAATCGCACGCCGAAGTTTTAAGAAGACGTATGTCAACTATGATGACAACTTGGATCTCACTAAAATAAGTGCGAAATTTGAAAATGGTTTACTGTGTATTACGGTACCGCAAAGACCGGAAGCAAAACCAGTTTCAATTAAAATTAGTTAATTTTGTTTGGCGGGTAGATTTTCTACCCGCCATTGTAAAAAAACCCTTGACAATTAAAATTATACCTGTTATTATCTTACCTGTATGTTTACCAAACCTTTAATGAAAATAATCTATAATCCTAAACCTCCTTTTAAAAAAGGAGATGTGATTGATTGTTATGATGAAATGTTGGGAAGAACAATTACTGGATACATTATTAATGTTGTGCGTGCTAGCGATGGCATATATGACTTAGTGATTCGCTGGAACGATTTATTTGTTGCAGTGGAGAAATGTAGCGTACCAGAGGCCAAAAAAAGAATCAAAATGAAACTATGGAGATTTAGGCCGACCTTAGACTATAAAGCGAGATAAAATGAAGTTTGCACACATTGCCGATACACACATAAAAAATTTAAAATATCACTATGAATACCGAGAGGTGTTTAAAAAGCTTTACGAAAAACTTCGTGAAGAGAAAGTAGATTATATTATTCATTGCGGAGACATAGCGCACACAAAGACGCAGCTATCACCTGAATACTTTGATCTCTGTTCCAGCTTTTTGTCGTCATTGGCGTCAATAGCACCTACTTATGTAATTCTCGGGAACCATGATGGTAATCTGAAGAACAGCAGTCGGCAAGATGCCATTACACCAGTAGCGGAAGCTTTAGACGATCCAAATCTGTTTTTACTTAAAGACAGTGGGGAGGTAAATTTAAATGGAAACTTTACACTTAACGTTCTTAGTGTTTTTGATAGGGATAATTGGATTAGCCCTTCCGATAATAGAAAAATCAATATTGCTCTTTATCACGGCGCTATTAGTAATAGTAGGACTGATTTGGGTTGGATTATGGAGCACGGCGAGGATAATTTATCAATATTTGAGGAATTTGATTATGCCTTCTTGGGCGACATTCACAAAACAAATCAAATATTAGATCATAACGGTAAAATAAGATATGCTGGTTCAACCGTACAACAAAATCACGGCGAAACAAATGATAAAGGATTTTTAGTTTGGGAAATTGAAGACAAAGATAACTATACTTGTCGCCATGTGGAGTTAAAAAATCCAAAACCCTTTATAACAATTGAGTTAACGCCAAAAGGCAGAATGCCCAATAAATTAAAAATTCCAGTTGGTGCACGAGTGCGCCTAGTATCCAATAATAACTTGCCACTTAGTACAATGAAAAAGGCTGTGGAAGTTGCGAAACATAGATTTAAGCCTGAAAGCATCACATTCTTAAACAGAGCGGCAGGAGAAAGAGGCAACGTTGACGAATTTACAGATGGGTTAGAAAACGATAATCTGAGAGATGTTGCAGTACAAGAAGAGTTGATAAGAGAATATTTAAAAGACTTTCAGGCTGACGAAGAATTAATAGAACGTGTCTTAAAGTTGAACTCCAAGTACAATACGGCTGTTGAAGAGAATGAGGAGGTTAATAGAAATGTTAATTGGAAACTCGATAAGATAGAATGGGACAATCTATTTAATTATGGAGAGGGGAATTCTGTTGATTTTCATAAAACTACTGGAATGGTTGGTGTTTTTGGAAAGAATTTTTCTGGTAAGTCTAGTATTATCGACAGTATGCTTTTTACTATGTTTAATTCTACTAGCAAAAATGAACGAAAAAACCTCAACATCATCAATCAAAACAAAGATTATGGACAAGGGAAACTCCAAATTTCAGTCGGAAATAAACAATACACCATTGAGCGAAGAGCAGACAAATATACGAAAAAGCTAAAAGGCGAGGAAACTCTAGAGGCTAAAACAGATTTAAATTTTGAATGCTATGATGCTGCGACAGGTGAAACCACTAGCTTAAATGGAACCACAAGAAACGAAACAGACAAAATCATAAGAAAACATTTTGGCACAATGGAAGATTTCTTAATGACTTCAATGTCTTCTCAGCTTGGCGCCCTACAATTTATTAGTGAGGGTTCGACAAAGAGAAAGGAAATCCTTGCAAAATTTCTTGACTTGGAAATGTTTGATAAGAAATTCAAGTTGGCAAAAGAAGATGTAACTGATCTAAGAGGGGCACTTAAAAGACTTGAGGGAAAAGAATTTGATGATGATATCTTTAATGCAGAAAAAGAAATTATATTAAATGAAGCTGCAACTCGTGAACATTCTGAAAATTGCGAGAATATTAAGAAAGAGCTTTCAGAGATACAATTTAATGTTGATGAAATACAAAAGTCTATCGATTCCATTCCAGCAGAGCTAATTGATATCAATGCTGTTATTAATATGACTAGTGAGAAAGAAAAACAGTCTGCAGATTTTATTGTTGATATCATGAACTTTCAAGAAAATCTTGTAGAAAAAGAAAATCTTGTCAAGAAAATTGATAGTTTTATTAGTGGATTTAATACAGAAGACTTATATGAAAAGCAAAGTAAAGTTGCTGAAAAATTACTAACACTTAGGGGGCTTTCTGATGAGTTGGCTTTCTTGGAAAAAGAAAAAGAAACCAAAGAAAAAAGAATTGGTTTATTAAAAGAAGTTCCATGCGGAAGTCAATTTCCTAATTGTAAGTTTATTTGTGATGCACATAACGCTTCTGATGGAATGGTAGATCTCTTATCAAAAGTAGAATCATTAAATAAGCAGTCTGGCAATGTTAATGCAGAGATTGAGGAGTTAAACCCAGAACAGATTGAAGATTACCTTAAAAAATATAAAGAAGTATTAAGTAAGAAGGAAACTACTGAACTTGACATATCTAAAATAAAAGTTGAGATTGAGCGAGGCGAAGTTAATTTAAAAAGCCTAGAGAATGAAATTAAAGAGTTAGAAGAGAAAAAACAAATTTATTATGAGAACAAAGATGTTATTGAAAATAAAGGATCATTCATTAAACAACTGGCAAAAGAAAAGAAATCTTACTTAGCAAAAGAAAAAGAGTTGAAAAAATGCCAAGATGCAATAATGGAATTTTATAGAGAGCACGGATCTCTAGAGCAGAAGCTAAACTCCCTCAAAGAACAAAAAGAGGAGCTACAAAGCCTCAGAGAAGATTATTCAGCTTATGATTTGTTTATGCACTGTATGCATGCAAATGGAATTTCATATGATATTATTAAAAAGAAGTTGCCAATAATCAACAATGAGGTTGCAAAAGTTATTGCTAACGTTGTTGACTTTGAGGTTTTCTTTGAGAATGATGGAAAGCACATGAAGATCTTTATTAAACACCCCAAACACGAACCTCGACCTATTGAAATGGGTAGCGGTGCAGAAAAAACAATTGCTGCAATGGCAATTCGTTTAGCGCTGCTGTCTGTTTCAAGCCTTCCAAAAAGTGACATATTTATCTTAGATGAACCAGGAACTGCTCTGGATGCAGACAATATGGATGGTTTTATTTCTATTTTAGAACTAATTAAAACATACTTCAAAACTGTTATTTTGATTTCTCATCTTGACAGTCTGAAGGATTGTGTAGACCAACAGATTGTCATTGACAAGAAAGAGGGGTTTGCACATATAACAGTGTAAGGAGAGCAACATAATGTCAGGAGGTTTTTCATTTGGTGGCGGCGAAGAAGAGGGCGGCTCTGAAAGCGCCCTCAACGAACAGACGCCAACCAAAATAGATGGTAAGTTTACCATTTATGCAATTCAAAATTTAACTGCAAATCATGATCATAGTGATGATGTTGATCAAGTTCCTTTTTTCTTAAACACTGTTGGAGTTCCTACGTTAAGGGGCAGAACTGAAACAACAGGGCCCTATAAAGCAGAGACTTAAGGGGGATTAAAATATGACAAGGCAAATAATTGATAAAGGTTTAAGTAAACTATTATCTAGAAAACTTATGGTTTGGTCGACAGCAACATATTTGATGTTGTTTACCACTTCGCTGGAAAGCAGCGATTGGGTTGCTATTTCACTAGCCTATATCGGAATTCAAGGGTTGGCAGATATTGCCACGCGCTGGAGACATGGAAAATGATGACATTGTTGGCCATAAAAACTTTTTTAAAGAAAAGTTGGGTGTGGCTTAAACATAATTGGAAGGCACCAGCAGTTGTTTTGTATACTATAGTTTTGTGGCTTTTGTTTAGGCAAAAAGATAAAGCTAGCAAAGTTCTAGAAGTGAGAGCAGATAGTTACAAGAAGCAAATAGATGCCATCAATGAAATTCATAAAGAAGAAATTAATAAAAAGAATAAAATATTAGAAAAGTATGGTAATATCTTATTTGAGCTAGAAGAAAAATATGAAAAAGAGAGCTTAAAATTAGATAAAGAAAAGAAAAAAGAAATTAAAAAACTTGTAGAAGACTACAATGAAAAACCAGATGAATTAGCAAAACTTCTGGCAGAAAAATATGGATTAGATTATGTTGAATAAATTGACAGCTTTATTATTGTCGGCCTGTTTGATATTTTTGCCTGTCGTGGCGATGGCTGAAATTTCATTGCCACCTAAAGGAAAAATAACAGGACTTCGTTATAAACAGCCAGCACCATATTCTGGAGTGCTTTTGAATAGTGTTGCCGCAGCCAAACTTTTGACAGATAGTAAATATTCAGACAAGCAGTGGGAACTTAGACTACAATATGAATTAGCAAAAGAATCTGCTCGCTTAAATTTGATTATAGAAACTCAAAAGGTTTCATACGTGTCTCTTCAAGAAAAACACAAAACATTATTAGATATTAAAAATAAAGAAATTGAAAGATTGAGCACAATTGCCAGTAATACAAACGATCATTCAAAATGGTGGGCAACAGGCGGTGTTGCAGTTGGTATTGTATTAACTATAGCAGTAGTCTTTGCTGTCAACGAGGGGACAAAATAATGCCAAGAGTTGGTAATTTATCTTTAAACCAATTAATAGAATTAATTAAGTTATATGGTGGAGGCTCTGGCGGCGGCGGTGGTGGATCTGGTGATGTAACTGGTCCCGGCTCCAGCACAGGCAACGCAGTCGCGCGCTTCGATGGTACTGGAGGCAAAACACTTAAAAACTCCGGAGTTACCGTCGATGATAGTAATAATATGACAGTTGCTGGCGACATTACAGTAGAAGGTTCTGATGTTGTAATAAAAAATGGAAGCAACACTGCGACTATTTCAATCGATTCTGACGGAAATGTGACAATAACACCATCAGTGGCAGATGGCAGAATTAGATTAGACACAAATATAATAGAAGATAAAGGTGGCGGCGTTATTGAAAAAATTGATGGCGAGTCCGCACGCGTAGCAAGCGAAGTGTTGGGAGGCTAATCATGGCAACATTTAGTAAACAATTTTTCAGCAGTTCCCTTAGCCCTGGATCTGGGAGTTATTTTGGACTGCCAATAGAAGTTTTACAAACTGCTAGCTATCCAGCAATTACAGAATACGGAACTGTAATTCACACTCCACCTGAAGGGTCAACTGAAATTGATGAAGTGTGGATGTATGCAACTAATGTCGGCACAGCCCCAAAAACCTTAGTGGTACAATTTGGAAATTCTGGGAGTGCTTATGAACTGGTTCAAGAGGTGCCTTCCAGAAGTGGATTGACATTGGTGGTGCCAGGATTAGTAATAGGAAAAACAGGGAGTTTAGCAGGTACCCCAAGCTTACCTCAAGGTGCTCAAATTGCAGCATATGCCGGTGCATCTTCTGACGATGATCATTCCGATATATTAATAACTGGCTATGTCAACAGAATTAGTGGGAGTGCCTAATGGCCTCTAAGGATACGAGAAGATTAAATCCGGGCATTCAAGTTAAGAATATGTTCGTTGGCCCCGGCACAAAAGTTAACCCGCACTTAGTACCAGAAACATCAAATGCTCAGGTAGTCTCAATGAAGGGTCCCAAACTTGATGTATCTGGAGCGGCACCTTCGTTGTGTTTTGCTTTTAATACGTCTGGGGCGTTTAATCGTGAAACTCCTGGAGACTGGTTATCAGCTAGCGCCATCGATCTTGACGGTTCTAACGAATATCTTAACATGAGTGATCATGGCGATTTTGATTTTGAATACGATGACACATTTTCATTATCGGCCTGGGTGAAAACTACAAACACTGGGGACGAAACAATAGTAAGTAAAATGGGGTCTGCAAATTC
>CETH01020969.1_pt1 | contig 68132 bp, 57 predicted proteins | sample 361461 | NCBI WGS metagenome assembly CETH01 (sample SAMEA2622695, study PRJEB7988) | marine metagenome | isolation source: saline water (ENVO:00002010), including | reverse complement strand
GCTGGCTCATCGAACGATAATACACATTATTCATAGCCATAATACTAGCTGCCGATTTAGCAGCTAGTATCTCAGCCTCTGATAAAATAGAGGCTGACATAGATTCAATAACAGCAATAAGATCGGCATTAGTATAAGAGTAAGCACAAGCAAGTACACATCCATAAAGCTGATTTTGAGATAAATTAGTTTGTGTATTGGATAGGATGACTGACGAAATATTAATTCGTATATCCTTAGCAAAATCAGGAATTAAATCACGTAGTGTACGAGTTGTCATAGAAGTCTTAGGCCATTACAAGCGTTTTTTCGCCTTTTTCCCAATTACATGGACATAATTCATCTGTTTGAAGAGCGTCTAATACACGAAGCACTTCTTTAGGGTTTCGCCCAACATTTAAATCAGTCACCATAATAAATCTTACGATTCCATCTGGATCGATAATAAAGGAAGCTCTTTGAGCAACACCTTCTTCTTCATCTAAAATACCTAATTCGTTTGATAATTCTCGTTTTACATCAGAGAGCATAGGAAATGGAAGGTTATTTAATAATTCATTATGTTGTCTCCAAGCAAGATGAACAAAGGATGTATCGATACTAACACCAACGATAGAAGCGTCACGATCTTCAAACTCATCATTAAGCTCACCAAAGGCAGCAATTTCAGTTGGACAAACAAACGTAAAATCTTTTGGCCAGAAAAAAGCAACAATCCATTTATTTTGAAAATTATTATTATCTCCATAGTTTTGAAACGGTTTAAATGCAGAATCTATGTTATTAGATACTGTTCCTTCTAAATCAAAATTAGGAAATTTTTCACCAATTTTTATCATGTTAAAACTCCTTAGTATAGTTTTTTTGTGGAATTATACGAGAAAACATATGAAAAAGCAAATTTTCTTACTTAAAATAAGCATGAAGGATAATCGATTCGGAAACACAAAAGAATATTTATTAGATAACCAATGTTTTACGATAGCTCATAGCGTCGATGGTATAGCGTGTTCCTTCAGAGCCAATACCACTATCTTTAATACCAGAAAAGGGGAAATGGTCTGCCCGAAAACCAGGGCCATCATTAAGATTTAAAGCTCCCACCTGTAACCGGTTAAACGTAGATTTAGCTAAATTAATATCATTAGTAAAAATGCCTGCTTGTAAGCCATAAGAACCAGCATTAATAGTTTCAATAACTGTATTAAGATCTGAAAAAGATTGTAAAACCATAACAGGGCCAAATACTTCATCCCTAATTAAGGGAGAGTCATGTAAAACAGATTCAAGAATAATAGGATAAAAAAGAGCTTCCTCTCTTTGAATAGGCAATAAAGAGATAGCCCCCTGTTTGATAGCCTCCTGAACAGAATTTTCAAGTAATTGAGCTGCTTCAACAGAAATCAAAGGGCCAATATCAGTGGTATTCAAAGAAGGATCTCCGACGGTGAGTGATTGAGTTTCAGAGATTACGAGTGCTTTAAAATCATCATAGATACTCTCCTGAATATAAAAGCGTTTTGGAGCATTACAACGTTGACCCGCTGTTCCAAATCGTTGAGATACCGCTGTTTTAGCAGCTAAAGAAAGATCTGCATCAGGCATAACAATAAAAGGATCATTCCCACCCAGTTCACATAAGAATTTTTTTAAGCCCATATGTTGAGTAATAGATTTAGCGGCATCAGGACTGCCTGTTAAACTGATGCAGTTAATATTGGGAAGACTAACTAATTGTTGTAAATCATCAATAGACGGCATGATTAACTGAAGACATTCTTTTGGGATACCTGCTTCATAACAACAATCTACTAGTTTTTTAGCCGATAAATAAGTTTTAGGCGAGGGTTTAAAGAGCAAGCAATTACCAGCTGCAAAACCAGGAGCAAGTTTATGCAGTGCTAAATTAATCGGAAAATTAAACGGAGTAATACATAAGATAATACCGAGTGGAAAATGCTGAACAATGCCAATTTTATTACTTGGAATACCGTAAATTGTAGAATCAATTGCTTCACCACGAAGTGCTTGAATATCAACGATAGTACTTTTGAGTGTTATAAGAGCACGTTTCATTTCAGCATAACTTTCAGCAATTGGTTTACCCATTTCAGTTGTAATCAAAGTGGCAAAGGTATCAATATGTTTTTCTAAAATATGAATAAGTTTATTTAAGATAGAGATACGATCTGAGATTCCTAATGATTCTTGTATGGGCAAACCTGATTTTAAATGGTGGAGTTGATTAACTGCTTCATCGAAAGGAGTATAGACAACTGTTTCAAGAGTAGCTTGTGAGTAAGGTGAGATAATTTTAAACGATGACATATACATTATTGTATGAGTATCAAAGGATTTGAACAATAAAAATTAATAACAAAAAAGAATGCAAGATCTGATAAAAAAGGATCGTGATTAGATAAAGAAGTCATCACTTTATCCGGGGAAAATTTAAATAAGGAGATATTCTATGAGTAAGCGCATATCAATTTTATCAGGAATTATCAAAAAGAATCAGTTAGTCATGATTAGTTTATGTTTGATTGCATGTTTAGGAGGATCATTACAGGCTAATACCGGTATGAATATAAAACAAAAGAATCTATTAGAAAAAAATCAAACTATATTTATAAAAAAAAATAAAGTTAAATTAGTAACTATAATAGGAAAGATTAATGCTCAACTGAATCGATATAATGCTATTAATCAAAATAATATATTTGATAAAGAAGTGACAGATGAAATTTCAGAATATTTAATGCAAACAGAAGAACATAAATTATTAAAAGAATATTTTAATGGTCTCAATACCTTAAATTTAGCTGGATGTAATATTGATGATAAACAAATAAAACAAATTGTACATATAATAAAAAAGAATAAAACCATCCAGAAAATAGATCTTAGTTTTAATAGTATTACAGAAAAAGGAGCTAAGAGTATTGCTTATTTATTAAAAAGCAATCCAATTATTACTGATATAAACTTAGAACTAAATTATATAAAAGATAATGGTGTTAAGGCTATTACACAGGCTTTAGAGAAAAATATCACATTAACATCACTAAACCTAAGTGTGAATAATATATCGGATGAGGGAGCTCATTATATTAGTAACTTAATCAAGAAAAATATTACCTTAAAACATATTAAGATAAATGATAACAATATTACTGCAGAAGGAGCGGTTGGTATCACAATCGCATTAAAAGAAAACAAGCAAATAGAAACGTTAGATCTTGCCTATAATTTGATTGGAGATAATGGAGCAATGGCAATTGCTGTATTAATGAATGATATATTAAAAAACAATGAATCATTATCCTATTTAAATTTAGGCTTAAATAATATTGGAGATGCAGGTGCAATGGCATTATATGTAGCGATGCAAGCTGCGCCCATCCATTCGAAAGATAAAGTAGAATTAAATTTAAGTAATAATAGTATTGGGAAAAAGGCAAAAGATATTATGGGATTATTACCAAAAAACCCAAATATGAATATTATATTATAATGTATGTAATGTGTGATGAATTAAAGTAGCTAGGTGAAGCCCAATGCGTGGAACAGTAGCAATATCTTTGATAGATGCCTGTTTGAGAGAATCAAGTGAATCAAAACACTGATATAAGGCTTTTAGACGTTGTTTTCCTAGACCTTCAATTTGTAATAATTGACTTTGTTGAGAAAGTTTATGACGTTTATGACGTTGAAAGGAAAGGGCAAAACGGTGAGATTCGTCACGTATATATTGTAAAAGATGGATTATAGCATTGTCATGAGGTAATCGTAGCGGTTTCTTATGATTAATTCGATAAATATCTTCATTTTTTTTGGCTAACGCAATCAAATCAATATTAGCTTCTAGGCCAAGTTTACAAAGGCTAGAAAATGCAAAGTTAAGTTGAGCTTTTCCCCCATCTATTAATAATAAGTCAGGAAGGGGTTCTTTCTTATCTAGGCAATGTTTTAAGCGGCGATACACTACTTCCTGAATAGATTTTGGATCATTACTAGTAGGAATAGGGGATGTAATAGAAAATTTGCGATAGGCATTTTTAAATGGGGATCCATTTTTAAAGGCAACGGCAGACGCTACAATATTAGAGCCTTGTAGATGTGAGATATCAAAACCAAAAATTAGCTTTGGAATATTAGTCAATTGAAGAGATTTCTTTAAACTCATTAACACAGACTCGTTAGATGGTTTTTTGGGTTTAAGAAGCAATCGTTGTAAGGCATGATGCGCATTTTGAGTAACATTATCAAGTAAATCTTTTTTTAAGCCACGCTCAGGAGAGATACTCAAAGGTAGATTAACATGGTTTAAGAGTGGGTTTAAAACAGTAGCAATATCAGAACTACAAATCAGAGAATTAAGGATATCAACATAATCATTGGTATAAGCTAAAAAGGTTTTTTCAATAAAACTAGCGGCCGTAACATACCGCTTTTCATCATAAAAGCCATGCTGAGAGATTAACTTTCCATCAATTAGTTCTTGTACCATGATATAGTAGTAAGAATCCGATTCTACAAATGACCAGATACTATACGAATTAGAATCATCTAACACCACACGTTGTGATTCTGTTAATTTTTCAATTAAAATAATACGATCTCTAATTGTAGAAGCTTGTTCAAACTTGTGATTATTTGATAGCGATTTCATGTCTTTTTTTAGTAGCGATAACAGTTTGGAGTTACGGCCTGTTAATAATAGATCTAATTGCGTTACAAGATCATCATAAATAGGCTTAATATCTTTTTTGACACAAGGGCCAACACATTTATCAATATCTAATAAAAGACATTTAGGTTCTTTAGATGTTAGAGAAATGGATTGTTTACAATCACGAATAGGAAAGAGATCGTAGAGTGTTTTTTTTAAAGAACGAGAGGATCCCATAGATGGAAATGGGCCATAATAAGTAGCTCCATCTTGCTGTTTATGCCGAGTGACAATGATACGAGGGAAGGGTTCCTGAGTTGTAACTTTAATATAAGGGAATGTTTTATCATCTTTTAGCAGAATATTATATTTTGGTTTAAACGTTTTAATGAGTTGATTTTCAAGAATAAATGCTTCCTTTTCCGTTCTTGTTTCAATAATTTCAATACGAGCAATGTGAGCGACCATTAGTTTAGTTTTGATGGAATCTAATCGTTTAGAGAAGTAGCTTTTAACACGATTTTTAAGATGTTTGGCCTTACCAATATAGATAATGACGTCATCATCATCAATCATTTTATAAATACCCGGATTAGTTGGTAGTTGATTTATTGTATCTTTCGTAAAGTACATAATAACAAGTAAGATTTAAGAGGATAGATGTGTCTGCTGAGCATCATTATATTCTTGAGATAGTTGCTGCACATAATCAGCAACTGATAAGATAGAGTGGATATTGCCAACGCCTTGTCCAGCACTCCACAAGTCTTTCCATTTTTTGATATCACGTAAGCGCCAATGTTTCCATGCTAATACTAAAGGATGGGGTTTTTTATAAGTAGGAGGAGAAACATTATTGGGATTAATCCCATATTTTTTTAAACTAGGTTTAAGAATATTAATATTAACACCCGTAAATTCAGGAGTATAAACAATATCATTTGCTGTAGAAGATAAGAGCATTTGTTTGTAATCGTCAGAAGCATTAGCTTCTTTAGTGGCAATAAAGCGTGTGCCAATATAGGCTAAATCAGCTCCTAATATTTGGCTGGCCAAAATATCTTTACCAGACGTAATACATCCAGCAAGTAAAATAGTTCCTGTAAAAATCCGTCTAATTTCGCTTACAAAGGCAAAAGGATTAATCATCCCTGCATGGCCACCCGCTCCACTAGATACTAACACTAAACCATCTACTCCTGACTCAATAGCTTTTTCAGCATGTCTACGATTAATGACATCATGAAAATGAATTCCTCCATAAGATTGAATAGCTTGAGAAACATCTTTTGGAGCACGCATGCTAGTGATAATGATAGGGACTTGTTCTTCAAGGCATACCGAGAGATCATGATCCATTCGTTTATTACTATCTAAAGCAACTAAATTAACACCAAAAGGGGCTACCTTAGCACTAGGATTGGTTTGTTGAAAATCAAGACATCCTTGTTTAATCGTTTGAATCCAAGTTTTTAAATCTTCTTTAGGTCGAGCATTTAAGGTAGGGAAGGTGCCAACAATTCCAGCACAGCATTGAGCAATAACAAGCTCAGGGCTTGAGATAAGAAACATAGGAGCTCCGATCACAGGGAGTGTTAATTGATTTACAAGAGAGTCTGGCAACGACATACTATCAGCTCCTAACTAACTAATATGTATAATTTACCCGAAAACAATTAGAGTTTAAACAAAAAAATTAAACAATTAAAAAATTGTATCATCAATAGTTGTTGTTTCTGATGAAGATTTTTTTTCTTCAGCTACAGAAGTTGTATCCTCATCAGCATACGTTTGAACTCGAGATTCAGTTTCATCAGATTGCTTAGAAGATGACTTAGAAGCTGATTTTTTTTCAGTTTCAGTCTCTTTTTCAACAAGGATAGTAAAGGAAGAGCGTATCTCTTTATGAATAACAACAGTAGCAGTATAGGTGCCTAGTTCTTTAATTGGAGTAAATCCTTTGATGTCATGTTTATCAAGCGTCGTTTCAAAATTAATATTTAGAGTTGATACTACGTCGTTAATAGAAATAGAACCATATAACTTTCCTTCATCATGAGATTTAACTTGAAATGAAATAGATTGACCATCAATAATTTTATGAGTTTCATCTGCTTGTTTCTTTAATTCAGTAGAGTACTTTTCAGCTTCCTTAGAAATAGAATCAATTTTTGTTTTATTTTCAGGAGTATTTAAAATAGCAAAATTAAATGGAAATAAATAGTTAAAGGCATAACCTGGTTTAACAGATTTCTTTTGCCCAATAGTAAAACTACCTTTCTTCTCTTTTGTAAATACAACTTCAATTTCTCGCGACATAAATAACTCCTAAATTAGAATTCAACAGAATAAGGAAGTAAACCCATAAATCGAGCTCGTTTAATAGCAACAGCAACTTTACGTTGCCATTTCGCAGTTAAGCCAGAATTTCGTTTTGGAACAATTTTACCTCTATCAGTTACAAATCTACTTAATGTTTTGGTATCTTTATAATCAATAAGCTCTATTTTATTAGCGGTAAAATAACAAACACGTCTTTTTGGACGACGTTTAAAAGGTTGTTTTGTGGCATTTGCATTCATAACATTATCTCCTAATTAATTTCATTTTCAGTGGAAGGGGCATCCGTAGAACGATCAAGCATTTGAAAGTTATCAGCAACAACTTCAACCCACTCTCGAGTTTGCCCTTCTTTTTCATATTCATCAATACGTAAAGCACCTTCTACCGCAACTAATTTACCTTTTTTTAAAAATTGAGTTGCAATTTCAGCAAGACGTCTCCAAGCAACAATATTAATAAAATCAGTTACTTTATTTTCAGCATTTCCACCAATACGATCGATGGCAATCGTAAAACGAGCAAAAGAAATACCAGAAGACGTAACACGTGATTCTGGGTCTCTAACTAATCGTCCAATTAAAACAGCTTTATTAAACATCTTAAAACGGTACATCCTCTCCCAGTTGGGGTACAAACTCTGGTGATTTTTCATCAGTCTTTATGGCTTCATTAAAATCAAAAGATTTATCTGATGTTTGATTAGATTCTTCAACAACAGGGATAGACGATGTTTGCGAAGTAGATGGATCTGTTGAAATAGATGTACTGCTGATAGATTTAATACTACGAGCTTCAATTTCTGTAATATAAACACGTTGCCCATTATCATTATCAAATGAACGATTACGGATACTACCATCAACAACAACAATAGAGCCTTCAGTTAAAGTAGCCGAGGAATCAGCAAGATCACGCCATGCATTAACAATAAATACATCCGATTTACTAGCAGCATTTTCTATGTCAGGGCGGTCAACATTTAAAGTAAAAGTACATAAAGAATCACCTGATGATGTTTGTTTAAGTTCAGGTGTATTTGAAACAGTACCGATTAAAATAATTTTGTTGAATCGAGACATAATATTATTTTACTCTTTCTGCTAAAGCATCTTTTGTAAGAACAGAATCCAATGTTACGATCATATACCTAAATATATCTTCTGTTACACCAAGCTTCGTTTGCAAGTTTGTTAATTGGTCATTATTAGCCATAAATTCACAACGATAATAATAACCTTGAGGTTCCTTTCTTAATTCCATAGCAAATTCTTTAAGACCAAGGTCTTGAAACTCAATAATACTACCACCGTTTTCAGTAATAGCATTTTGAACAACATCCGTTATATTAGAGCGTTGCTCTTCAGAAAAGTTTGGTAAAATAATAAATAAAATTTCATAAGCTTTAGAATTCATAGTTTCTCCTTAATACAGCTCCTTACTACAAAGAGGTGGACAATTTTAGCATAAGCAATAAAACTTATTCAAGTCTATAAATAGCTAATTTTAAAATTATAGAGGGGGGATAGTAAAGGTTAAATAAATGCTTGTAGAAGAATTACGAGAAGTAATAATAAATAACTTATGCTATATGATTATTTTTTGACAAAAGGATGTCATTCACTTTAGCAAGATCTGTAGGCGTGTTAATCCCAATAATTTCATCAGGATCATCCGTAATCATGCCAGATATAGTATGGCCATTATCAGTTAAAATGTGAATAATATCAGTTAAATAATATTCTTTTTGAGTATTATTAGATTGAAGTTGAGATATATAATTTAGTAGTAAAGATGTATTAAATACATAAATACCAGAATTGATTTCAGTGATTTTAGCTTGATCATCAGAGCAATCTTTTTGTTCTTTAATACCTGAGATATGATTATGTTCTGAACGTAAAATACGGCCATAACCAAATGGATCAGTCATATGTGTTGTTAAAATCGTAGCAGCTGCCTTTGTTTGGCAATGAGTATCAAGGAGAGATTCAAGTGTAGATTCTTGTATCAAAGGGCAGTCTCCCGCCAAGATAAGGGTATGCTCAGCAGTTGAATTCTGTAAATATGGGAGCACTTGTTGTACAGCATGGCCTGTTCCCAATTGTTCAGTTTGTTTAACAAATGTAAGTGAATTATTAGTAAATATTGAGCGAACATCATCAGATTGGTGACCCACGACAACATAAATATTAGGAGCACATGAGTGAACGGCATCAAGAACATATGCAAGCATAGGTTTACCAGAAACATGATGCAAAACTTTTAAGACATCTGATTTCATGCGTGTACCTTTACCAGCAGCAAGAATAATAGCATTAGTTTGAGCTAACATAGGCACCATTATAATATACTTTTGAGGAAATAAAAGAGAAGTTTAATGTTAGCGAAGACTTGTATTGAGTAGTTTTGTAATTGTATGATGATATAAGTATCAGAATAAAGGAGAAAGACTATGAACGTTATTATTAAAGCACATCATGTTGAAATTACCGATGCATTAAAAGAATATGCTCAGAAAAAGATAGATAAAGTAGAACATTTTTTTAATCAAATACAACATGTTACGATTAATTTAAATATTGAAGGGACTCATTCTTTAAATGAGAGTCAAGTAGCATCCGCAATTATTAAATCATCAGGTGCTGTAATAACAGCAAAAGAGAAGTCTCCAGACATGTACTCTAGTATAGATTTATTAATTGATAAATTAGTGGTGCAGTTAAAAAAATATAAAGAAAAGCTTAAAAAACATAAGGGAAACTTACCCTTGAGGAGTCTCTCAATAAAACCTCCGGAAGTAAAAAAGAAAGAAGAATTTATTCAACGTTATGTACCAAAGCCAATGGGCCCAGAAGATGCGGTCTTAATCTTAGAAGAAAAGCATTTAAATTTTCTAGTATTCCGAAATTTAAAAGAACGTGTTTGTGTGATTTATCAAACAGATAGTGGGGAATATGAGTTAATTGAAACTTAAATAGAAAGATAGTAGCGGTTATAACAGCAGAGTTCTAATAGAGTAATTAATAATCATCATACTAAACAATTAAATTAATTGAGCAAATTGAAAAAGAGTGTGGAATAAATGGAGCGGGATACCAGATTCGAACTGGCGACCTTCTGCTTGGCAAGCAGACGCTCTACCAACTGAGCTAATCCCGCACAAAGAAAGCATAATCATACCATTAAATAAAAAGGTTTTTAAGAGCAATGCTGTTGATTAGATATAGAAATCATTAAATTGTTTAAAAGCGATTGAACGGTTGGTAGGTGAGGTGAGCTAACATGAGTGGATGTATGTTTTTGAAAATCTAAAAATAGTGATTCTAAAGTAGTTTCAGTCGAAGAGGATTCCTTCAAGTTAAGTGCAAATTGTTTTAATCGATCCTTAGATAAAGACGAAGTATGCCCAATGACATTTTGGAGCATAGATTCAATAGATACGTTGTTGATAGATTGCTTTAGAAAATGAGTAATATAAATCCATTCATAATCATGAATGGATGCAAATAAATTTGAAAAATGAGTACGTGCAATTGAAAAAGGGTACAACAAGATAAATCCTAATTGAGCAACTGTAACTAAGGCTGATTCTAATAGTGTTCGGTGTGTTATAAGATATTTATCAAGTAATGTAAATGCTTCATAGTGTTCTTGTAATTTTGCAGGATCCTGTTTTAATAACTCTAAATTTAACATGTTAAGACATCGCTTATTTAAGACAGAATGGTCTATTAAAAAGCTATGAAAAGAAGCTTTTCTTTTCTTTGAAAGAGAATCAAAGAGTGAATGGGTTAGATCAAGAATAAGAGGAAGTGAATCTAATAAAGCATCTTTCTTTGCATTAGAAATAGTGTGAGATGAAGATTGTAAAAGAGCCATCACAAAAGGGATGTAAGATACATTAAGTAATGATACAAGATTATGACTATATAGAGCATGTTCAAAACTATGAAGTTGATCTAAAAGAAAGGATTTTTCATAATGAGTAGTAGGCACTGAAAGCAGGTTAATTAATAAAGAAAACTCTGTCACATGAATAGTTGAGTTTAAAGAAAAAGATTTTAAGTGAAAGAAAAGCGATTCAAAGAATGGTTCTGCTAAACGACTAATCATATCACTAGTAATACTTTGGGGAGCAATAATAGAAGAGATGTCATCAATTAACTTAGCATATATATCATAAGGGTCATAAAAACTAAGAAAATCTTCCAGTGAAAACAAAGATAGCATATTATGTTCAGTCAAATGCCCTTCATCAATAAGCCATCGCTTAAAAGCTTGGTGGTAAATAGATGATTCAAAGAAAGAATCAGCTACATAAATAAGTTTTTGTTTAATACATACTAAATTATAGATATTAATGAACCAACTAGGAATCGTTGTGATAGTATAAGGAGTTTCTGCTTCTAAATATAATGATATCCATTCATTCTCAAGTTCAGAGGTAAATAAAGAAGAAGAGCGAAAGGCAATAACAAGCTCAAATAGTGTATAGCCTGTGTCAAAAAGTTCATTCATGATACGAACTAAGGTATCTAAATCAAGCAATGTAACATGATATTTAGAAAATAAAATTTCTAACTGATCTTTACAGGCAAACAATTTAGGAAAACAAATACCAGTTTTATTAAAAATAGGGGTAAAATAAGGGGTGCAAATAGATTGAACAGCACTAGGAAAATGAATTAAGAAAAACAAAATAATTTCGATGTTAGTTTGAGTATCGTCGACATTCATTGTATGTAACCAAGGGGATATTAAATCAGTTAATAATGTATTAACCACTCTACTTTCCCAGGCATTGTTATTATCTGTGTTATAACACCCTTTTTCGTCATGAAGTAAGCCATATAAAATAAGATGGCGTTGATTTATGGATAATTTAGGATGAGTAATAAGTGTTGATAATAAATCCGTTGGTAGTTTTTGAATATAATTAAAAAACTTAGATTTCAGTGTCGTATTATGACTGACATTAATGCAAAATTCTTGAAGGGCTAATGAATTAAACCCAGAAATAAATAGGAGATTTAACAGATAATCAAGATAAGATGGATCTTCTTGAAAAAAAGTAATCCCTAAATTTTGGTTTAATGTAGGAAGAATAGAGGTTTCTCTGATAAAAAAGGAAGGGGCTTCTTGGCTAAGAATATCTAGGCAGTGGTGGCGTTGTTGATAAAATGAAATAGACGTTTGTTGAAGATTAACAAATGCAAATTCGATAGGAGGGGTAAATTTAATATCAGAATTTAAGAGAGCAAGCTGATCAAGATTTAAAGTTGGTAAATCTTGAATAAGTTCACCTGTATCTAAGATAATACCTGCATTTAAAAAGAGTTTAGAAATAGTATTTTTAATAGATGGATCAATATTATTAGGTAAGGTAGCTAAAGGGATATGATATAGATTATTTAAAAGTTGAATAAACCAACTTATATTTTTATTATTAGGAATAATATAATGTTCAATACAGCGAGCTAAGAAGAATAAGAAACCAAATTCTTGATCACGCAAGGCCTGTTCTGTAAGTTTCATAAAAGGATTTGTAGCGGTCAGAGTGGTAATTGTATCATTAATAATAATGCTAGAAAAATAATGGTCATATAGTTTCTTAAAGAAAATATCGATAAAAATTTCATATTTATAATGACTAGAACAAAAATGGAAAAAGCTTTTTGGTTGATCCTCGATAAAATTCCTTAAAAACACCTCAACACTCATATGGAGAGGGCTAGTTTCGACTAACAAATCAGATAAAATAATATGTTCTTTTGAAACTGAAATAAAATGTTCCCAAATATCACAAAAGGTAGGTTGCAAAAAGCACGCTTTAAATAGGGGGGCATAACAAGCAGTTTTTTGTTGGTTAATAAATCCTTTAGCTAGTAATGAGATTGTATTTTGATCAAGATTTTTTGAAGAAAAAACAGGTGCTAGGTAAGAGAAATAAGATGATTTCATATTAGGTATCAGACAATTAAGAACCCATTGATGAAGGTATGTTTTATCAGGAGCATAAGTTAACAAAAAGTGTAGAGAAGAGCAAATTTGTTTAAAAGGAGAAAGTTTAAATTGTTTAAATGAAAAACGAGTAACAATTCGAGACATAAATAAAAGGTAGTCATACATAAGATAATGTTCAGTATCATCTTGAAGATTTAAGGTGAAACTATCATATAAGCTTTGCTTATCTTCCCAGTTATTAATAAAGTTACTAAATAGATGTAGCGATTTATGATCGGAAGGGTGATAAAAATAAGAGAGAAGCAAAAGATGATTGGCCCCATCATTACAACATATTTCAAGTTGTTTTTTAATGTGAATGGAATCTATACCATGTTGAGCTAATTCCTGAGGATTCGCGGCTAAGAAACAGTATAATTGTTCTGTGACATGAAGATTTTGACGAAGGTGAGAGAGCTTTTTAAAGATTAAGGAAAGAATAGGGTCTTTAACAGATAATTGTGGAATAGGTGTATTAACTAGATCTTTATAAGACGTTTCTAATTCATCAAAGTTATTCCGAACATTTTCGGATGAAAAGGGTAAAAACGAATCCAGTAAGTCATGGCATAAGGCTTGTTTTTGAGACGTTAAGTGTTTATTAGAATAAAGCGCTAAAAATTGCATTAAATGAATATAATTAAAAGAATCAAGAGCTTTGATGATGTGATTATATAATAAAGTATCTGTAGTCAGTTCATTATAATAAACAGCTTGTTGAATCACTTTAGTAAAAGGAGCTGTAAAAAATAATTGGTGAAAAATGGGAGTATAATGCAATGATAGATCTGTAAAAAAATGATGATAGCTAGGATCAAAAATAGCATTACTTAAATTAATAACATGGTTAGGAATAATCAGAGATGGAATAAAATTACATTGTTTTAGTAACTGACAAATCTCAGAAATAGAAAGATCGTTAACGTAACATAAAGATGAATAAGCAATGATATAGGTGTCAGATAAAGGTTGATTTGTAGATTTGTTATGTAGGCTCATTAAATAGGGGGTACAGCGAATTAATAGTTTAGAGTAACTATGATGATCTGATGAGGAGGGTAGAGATCCTAAGAGAAATTGAGAGAAATCATGATATGAAACATGAAAGCGTTCTTCTAGTTTAGAAATAAAGGAGGCTAATGTAATGTCATCTAAATAATCAAGATAATCTAAAAATAAGGAAGGCTTAGCCGTAGATAATAAAGAGTTTTTAGGACATAAAAACATAAAATAAAAAGAATCAGCAGAGTGATAGTCTCTAGATTTTAAAAGATCAAAACAGAAGATAAGCTGATTAAAACGAGTACAATAATATATCCAATTTACAATATCATGTTCAGAAAAAGATGTAATAGCGGAAGGTGAATGTAAGATAGCGCTATGAATAAATAGAGGAGGGACAGAATCATAACAGCTTTTTTCTAATAATAAAGCAATTTTATTAAGAAAAAATGGATTAGCAAGCCAACGCGATAAAGGGGTGATAGAAAAAGAAGGAAGACTTTCATTATGAGAACGTTGTACTAATTCTATGATACTATCACAGATATCAAAATGATTATGTTGACATAAAATCCAAAATAACTCGGGTTGATTTAAAAATAATAACTCTAAATAAAACGTAAAAGAATCTAAGTGATTAGGAAGTAGTGCTTGAATAGATGCGGCTATAGACTTGAGAGAGGGATCATTAGGTTTATATATATAAGTAATAAAATTATGAGCCGGATGATGAGATTTTGTGCTCATAGAAAAATAGGATAGTAAGGGATCTTTTTTTAGTAATAAGAGACAGTCAGAAAATAGAGTTTGATCAGATTCAATAGAGGATACATGTAATAAATAGAGTAAGCAAAATGATAAAGGTTTATTTTGTTCGATAATAATTTCTAGATAAGAAATAGGTTTTTTTTGTGCTTTAATAATATCCAAAGCTATATCCTGATTAAGCAGAGAACATTCATATAAAATCATACTTAAATCTGTATCATCAGCATAAGAAAGAATATCTAGATGAAGAAACCATTGAGAAAATCTAGAGTAGGATAATTGTTGTGGGGACTGTTCTAACAAGGATAAGATACTATGGACTTGTTGGAATGAAATAGAATTTTGATTAACAATAATTGTTTTTAGTTCATCAAGTAATAAAGCTTGGTGGGTTGAAAAGAAATAATCAAGTAAATAAGAATCAAATGTATTCACAAAAATAGGATCTAACAGTATTTTGGCAATAATATGGCACAGATGTCTACATAAGTGTTGGATAGAATCATGAGTAATGTCAGATAAAGTTGAGTGTAATTCAGTAATGATACGAATAATATGAATTAATTGATTAATATAAAGAGGAGAATGGATATCTAAGTTTTTTATATAAGGTTTTGATGAGGGAAAAGCATTTAAATACATGCTAGCTTTTAAAATAAATGTTTGAAAATTTTGAGGGCGAATAGATTGTTGAGAAAAGGTTGTTACTAGACGTGATAATTGTTGAAATATGTGAGTAATATTATGATCAATTTCAGATTTAATAATAAGACATTCTCTTAAGCTATCATTAGAGATAGATTTTAAAGTAAGTAAAGGGTCATTAAGATGTGTTTCAAGTGAATAATCAAGGAGTGAAATCATAACATTTTTTAAAAGAGGATGAGATGATTGAGATAAATCTTGAAGGCGTAAAATAAGTTGTTTAGCTTGCTGAGGGGATTTAAGTAATAAAGAGGAAATAATTAATTTATCTTGGCTTTTCAAGGATAGGCCCATCATATGATCTAGCTGATGTGAGTCCTGTGAATAAGAATAAAAAGTTTTTAGTAAATGAAAGAAAAAATAAGATTGTTGCCATTGTAGTAAATTAAGATCTTGATTGAAAACTTTATTTAAGAAAAAGCAAATACCGTGATCATGATCATCAGCTGATAACTCTTGGGTGTGAGTTAGTAAAAATAAAGAAAAATTAAGACACATACCTGACATATCAGAAAAAATATAGTGTAAAGAATGATTAATGTAAGGTTTTTGAATAATAGCTTCAAAAAGGTTAAAGTTCATAGGAGTATTTAAGGATAAGCAAGAGATTAAAAGTTGATAGTCAATTAAAAATTGAGAAGAGGAAACTAAGGACTCAGGCGGATGTGGGTGTTGATCATGTAAAGAAATAAGTTTAGCAAAGAAGGGGTGGAAATAATTAATAAAACCAAATTCTAACAAGGGGTTTAATAAAGGAAGGAATTTATAGAGGAACGAATTAAAAAAAGGAGAATTAACAGAGATAGTATCAAGGTAATCATAATATTTATTTAATAAAGAAAAGAGAGTGTTTTGATCAGCTGTGGCATGATCTGACAAAGACATGATAGAGGTTTTTAGAACAACCATAAATTGTTCAAGAAAAATAAAATCTATTTCTTCAAAATCAACAACAGTATGTTTAAATTGAGAAAATAATTTTTGAAGAGTAAGACCGTCAAATTCTGAAAAAGAAAATGAGGGGATCATATCAAATTGTAATTTATATGTTTCAAGACAAAATAGTAAAAACGCTTTTGAATCAATAGAATCAAAATCAAAACTATACAAGGAAGGAGAATAAAGTGTTATGTCGCCTTGATCAAGATCAACTAAACAACTCGATAGATTGATAATATGAGATAATAACAACTTATGGAAAAACGAGATGGATTTAAGAGAAAAAAGAAGTGATATAAGATGTTTTCGCTGTGATAAAAATTGATTAGTATGATTCTCAATGGCATGTTGAATTAATAATTTTACAGATTTAGACAGAGATATATTAAGTGAATTTTCGATTTGAGATTGATGGCTGATAAACCATTCTTCAATTGATACTTTAAGCTCACTAAGCTGAAAAGAATTCGAGTTAGGAACAATCATCAAATGATAAGCATCAATTAATAAAGGGGTAATACCTAGAACTAAGTAAAAGGGATCGTGAAATGTAGGGTGTAAGCGAGGAGACAAAGAAGTTGACTTATGAACGGAGTCAGATAGCGGATTATCAGACAATGACAGATATGTTTGAGAAACGGATAAATCAAAGTTATGTACGGTAGGTTGATTAGCATGTACAGATGTATGACTTTCAAAGTAGGTGAGTAAGTAAGAAAGAAAAGGTTTTGATAAATTAGGAATTTCTTTTTGAATAGTTAATAAGATATTATTAATTGGAGTAACATCTTCAATGACACCTAAATACTCAGAAAAAAGAGTATCCATAGGATCATAAATGGCTTCATAGAGAGAATAATAAATACCTAAAAAGTTAATCAGAGCAGCTAAAGAAGGTAACTGATGTTTTAGATGAATACATAAAATAAACATAAATGAAGAAATGTGAGGATGAATTAATTGGACAACAACATCAGCAGAGTAATTAGCATGTAAGGATTCACAATAGTTAATTAGCTGATAACTAAGTAGGTCAATAGCATAAAGACTTTGACTATTATCAGAGTTATAAAGATATTGAATATGAGAGATATAATCATGCAAGGTTGAGTCTGAAAGAGAGTAACTTAACTGAATTTTTTGTAATTCATTAATATCAAGATTAAGATGTCTTGTTCGAATAAATATATTATAAAGCCTAACATCATTAGGAGTATGAGTACTAATATAATGAATCATGCGTATAAGACAATCGCGTTCTAAGTGGTGAGTAGCTGCATAATTAATCCAATCTTTAATAAGAGGAGCTGTACTAATAAAAAAATAAGACATGTAAGGGTATAGATATTTCCAAGTATCGGAAGAGCTATGAAAAATAGAAGAACGAAATGACGCAATCCATCGATTAATAAATTCAGTAGAGTTATACCAAGTAATAAAAGAATCGTCATATTGTAATGAAATAGAATTTTGAGTCGGATACAATGATATAGAAGCGTTAATAATATTAAGCATATTTTGAGGGTATAGTTGCGTAAGATAATCAATATAATGTTGAAAGATATAAGGTTTTAGTAAAACAGAAAAATAGGCTATAAAATTAGAGTTAAATATACTACCAGGAAGATTTTGATAGATATGCATACAACATTCACTCATTAAGCTATAACGGCCATGTTTAGATAAATAAAGCGATAAAATACTGGCCCAAAAAAGAATTTGATATAATGATTGAGTCGTCTCTTGTAAAGAAGAGTATAAAGAATGAGAAACTTTTAAGGAAAGATTAGATTGGTTTTGAACAGAATCAGGTAAGCTATGAGATAAGGATTCAATAGAAGAGATAGAGGAAATAATATGATCAGAAATAACCTCTGAAAATTCATAGGTAGAAAATAAATCATAAAATTCAGTAATAATAGATAAGCTTAAGTGAGAAATTTTATTAGTAAAACAGGCATTAAAGTAGTCTACCCATGACTTAACACTGAGTTGTTTCAACTTACTAAGATAATCTATGCTAAGATGTTTAACATCAAAATAAGATTGTTTAATCTCAGAAGAGAAAGAAGTGAGATCAGTAGAATAAGAGGAATGAGAGTCAATAAGAGATTGAAGACCAGATAGAAGATCTGCTAAATAACCTTGTTGAAAACATAGGTTATGAACAAGCTTTGTTTGAAGCTCTTTGATAAGTTGAGACAGTGAGTTAGATTCTGTATCAGGCGCTGATTTAGAAAGAGAATGTAATAGGATCGTAAAATAGTGTAATTTATAAAAAGAAGTAATTAAAAAGGTTTGAATAATGGCTCGAAAGAGGATGAAAAAGGAGGTTAGATAGTGATTCCAAGCTTCAAAATCTTGAGAAAATGAATCAGGATGATCCGTTTCTGCCTTATAAACTAAGTTACTAGATTCTTGAATATGGATGAGTAATGTTGGAATCAGTGAAAGAAAATTATCAACTAAGTCTACAGTGGGAGATTTTTTTAAAGTATTAGCCTTATCTAAAACACGTTTTAAATAGCGTTTATGATCATTAGATGCCCAAAAAATAGTTGTGTCATAAGTATCATTAAGAGCTGCTAAGTGATGGGTAACTGTATCTAAAAAAGGGTGTATATCAGCAGGGCAGGTAGTTTTTGAAAGTTTTTGGTAAGATTGAAAAGGAAATTTTGATAAAGATTTTATATACGAAGACCGAAAGTAATGAGATTCAAAAAAACGGATATCATGATCAGAAAAAGAGAAAACATTTTTTAAATTTTGTTGAAACGTTTGAAAGCTAAATTTTTTAGAAGGGGTGGCGGGTAATAAAGAGAGAGAGTCTAAAATAGGAAGAGAGATTAAATTAGATTTAAGATCAGGCGTTGGTTGAATAAGAAGCGCTGAATTAGCAGAATTCAAGACAGAATCAAAGCAGTGTTGTTTTGAAAGATGATAACGATTTAAAGAAGATGCTGTGGTAGAAAAAAGCTGAGTGTAAAATAAATGAAGAAAAAGAGATTTTTTAAATTTCATATGATGTCCATTTTTTGAAAATCAAAAAACTTCATAATTCGAAGACATTTCTCCTGTTCAGGAAAATGTGTTTTATCAACATCTTCAAATAAATTTTCTTTAGATACACAATGAATACTGACAAAAGTAGGGCAAAAAATAGTTCCTGCTTTAATAGCTTCTATTCCTTTACATGCTAAAAAATAACAATTAATTGATGTATCCATAAGTTCTATAATTTCATTATACATTGGTAAAGTTTCATTAAACATGGGATTAATGATTTTAGGGTTAATAAAAACAACGGTAGGCTTTCCTTGTTTAAGAGATTGATGGATGGCGGGCAAGCTATCATGAATAGGGGTGTCATCATATCCTAAGGTAGTGATCAGCGAGCGCATGCGTACAAACGGGAAAAAAAAGTGAATAGGAAATTTTTGAAGATGTCTAGAAACTGGAATGGAGACAGGGTAAGAAAATAATGTTGATAAAAAACATGAAATTAGCTCATGATTACGAGTTGTAAAAATTAAAGTAGGTTGAGTTGGCTGTTGAGTTGGTGGTGGAAAAGTAAGTAGTTTTTGAACACCACCAAATAAGAAATACAAATAAAAATAGGATTTTAAATAAGTATAAATGGATTTATAGGACCACTCTTTTGAGATAGCAAGGAAAATAAGTAAGCCCAGATGAATAGGTAATAAAAGAGGTAAGAAAATTAGCATATAAGCATGATTACGAATACGAGCCCATTTAACTGCTTGATAAGATTTTTGTTCAGCTTGTAAACGGTTGAATTTAGATTTATTTTTTTTATCTGTAAATTTAGAAGATAAGTTCATTAACTAATATTTCCTTTATCATTATCAAGTAATTTTTTAATATCTTGTTCACGCTTTTTAAGACGATCTAAAGATTCATCCATAGAGTGAGATTTATGGGGGGATGAGACATCTTTAGAGGTTGATTTAGAAGGGATATTGAATATATTAGAAAATGAGTGAAATGTTTTTTTAAGATTCTTAATAAGATTGATTTTTGAAGCGTTTTGTTTAGGTTGCGGAGAGGGAGGCGTCGTTTTTATCATAGATTTTCGTTTTTGTATTGAAGAAGGTGGTTTTTTTTGCGCAAGTGAATTGACGGTTGGTTTTTTTGGTTCTTTTATAGTGTGAGAAGTGGTATTGACGGTTGGGGCTGATAAATCAGACGATATGTCCGGTGTAGGTTGAGATTTTTTAGAAGAGTTTGAATTAGATTGAGCTGGAAAATCTTGTTTAATGGATGTTAAATGAGGGTTTTTTTGAGGAGGAGTTTTCGTAGGAGAGGTAGGCTGGATCTTATCTAGTGTATTAGAAAACTGATCAAGGGTAGTATTTAGCAAATCATCAAGATACTGTGTTGTATTTTCTAAAGAATTTTCATCTTTAAAAAGCTCTTTAAAACGCTCATCATTCATTTTAAAGTCATCAAATGGAGATGAAGAATCAGGTTTTTTCTTTTTCGTCATTAACTTCTTTATCAATATCCGCTATTGCCCCATCTATATTATTTTTTAAAGATGATAAATTATTGATAAGATCAACTTTATTTTGATCAGATTGTTTAATGAGTTCAATGATACGCTTTTCGGATTCAATAAGAGATTGTTTATGGCGTTTAAAATTTCTTCTTGAACGATAAGCAGCATAAAAATCACGAGTAAATAAATAAAGAACAGGAAGTAAAATAGCCAATAAAATTGAATATTTTTCGATATAGTCAAAAAAGCTCATGGTTAAAATCTCCTATAATTGATTCATAACGATTTTAATATTTCCTTCAGAATTCGATTGAATATAATCATTAATTAGTTTATAAAATTTCATATACACATTTCTTTTCTTATTATTTTTAATTTTTTCATATACAGAGATGGATGTACAACATTTTTTTAATATATAAATAGGTAATTGCTCTAAGATTTTGATCACCCAAGAAGGAGATTTGATGGTATCAAGAGAGAGTAGAAAGTATTCAATAATAGAATCTAAGGTAGAGCTATGATTGGGAAACATAACAACAAAAGAGACGGAAATATGAAAAAACTTTAGATAGGATAAAAAATTATCTTTGGAACTTAAGGAAAGACGTAAGTTAGAAAAATCGTGAAAGGTTAATTTAACAAAATCATTTAAATCATCATCCTCTAGCGATTGTTGAATGGAATCAACAAAGGTAGTGATGTCTTGAATAGTAAATGAAGGGTCTTGAAGATAGCTAAATAAGGTATTGCGATATGACTCAGATTGTTGAGGGCTAATTTTTGATTTTTCGATAATAAGGCCATTTTGAATAGCAAAAGAAGGCTTAAGAGATCGTTTGATAGTATTAAAGATAGTGATGTGAGTTTTAAAGCAGGTAGTTAGAAATTCATTTTGAAGACTAGGCTCTAAAAGAGAGAAGAGCGATACTAGTAAGTTCTTATTGTTAATATTAAGTAACAAGCAAGATTGATCACTATAAATAAGATTGGAAAAACATTTTTTTTGTGAGTTTACAGATAAGCTAAAAAATAAGGTGCATTTCATGGTTTCTACAGTAGAAGCTTGAATTAAAGTTGAAAAAACAGTGATTTCATTATCATTATTAAGTTCAATATTAGTTTGTTCATGAATATAAATAGTTTCTAGAAAATTACTTGCTAGCATAACCTGATCAGATGAAAAAGATTCTAGTAGTTTTTGATCGACAGACATAGTTTAAGTATAATAGGATATTTAAAAAAGAACCACAAATCAGCTTTTGGTTGGTATATAATTAATCGGATTTACTGTAGATACATATTTAAGACGAGATGATGAGTTTTTGACAATAACCTTAACTTCAAAATGAAGATGAGGTCCTGTAGCATAACCTGTATCCCCAACCCAACCCACTACATCTCCCTTACGTAAGATATCTCCTTTTTTAACTAAAATGCGAGATTGATGAGCATAAAAAGAAGAGATGATTTGATTTGTTTTAGGGTGAGGCCCGTGATAAATTAAGACGCTATTTCCATACCCTCCATGAGGCCCGGCAAAAATAACTTTTCCAGAATCAGCAGCTTTAATAGGCGTTCCTTTTGGCGATGCAAAGTCGATACCAGCATGTTTTATCTTGCGTTTAAAAATAGGATGACGGCGATTGCCATATTTTGAGGATATCCATCCTTTAACAGGGTAGATAAAGCTTCCTGATCCATAAGACCGCGTTGGTTCTTTAAGAATTAATTTAGATAAATATTTAGATAGTTTTTCAAGCTCTTTATTTTCTTGAGTAATACGATTGATATCATGTTTGAGCTGAGTAATATAATATGTCTTTTGTGTTCTTTTTTTTTGCAAAGATTTTTCATAATCTATTTTTTCTTTTTGTAAAGTAAGAATTTCTGTAGTTTTGGTAAGAAATTTAGACCGTTTTTTTCTAATAATATTTAAATGAGTTTTGATAGATTGGATAAGGTTAATATCATATTTAATAATAAGTGAAAAAAAGTAATGGCTACTAGTATCATAAATCCAGCTATCATTAGAAATCATAATATCAAAAATACTTAAGGGTGAATGTTTGTATAGATAGCGAATACGTTTCTTAAATGCTGTATTTAATTGATGTTCTTTTTTAGAAAGAGTATTAAGATCACGTTTAACAAGTTTTTGATCATGAACCGCTTGTTTTAATTCTTGTTGTGAGCGTAGCAATGAACGTTCAATAGAACGAATATCTTTCTTAATTTTACCTAACTCAAATTGAGCTTTTTTTTGTTTTTGTTTTTTTGAAATAAGTTGTTTAGTATTTTTATTTATTTTAGCATCAGGTGTTAAGTAAGACTTTTCTCCCAAGATAGATACAGTAAAACTAGAGAAAAATAGTAATACAAAAAGTAAGCGAACCATAATTATATTATACAAAGAAGCCGCTAAATAATACTAGATAAAAACAAAAAAAACGCCCTCTATTTAGAGGGCGTTTTTGGTGAAAGATGAGGAATGAAGGGTTACATCATACCTGGCATGCCGCCGCCCATACCGCCCATACCACCACCGGCACCAGCCATAGCTGCAGCAGCTGCTGCTGCATCAGCTTTTTCATCAGGCTTTTCAGCAATTAAAACATCTGTTGTAAGTAATAAACTAACAATAGATGCTGCATTTTGAAGAGCAGACTTAGTTACTTTACATGGATCAACAACACCATCTTTAATAAGATCAGCAAATTCTCCTGTTCGAGCATTAAAGCCAGTTTCATCCGAGGAATTTTTAACTTTATCAGCAATAACAGATGCTTCTAAATCAGAGTTTGAAGCAATTTGTCTTAACGGTGTTTCAAGTGCCTTACAGACAATTTTCATTCCGACTTGAAAGTCACCTTCAAATTCTTTAACAGCTTTTTCAAGAGAAGGAATTTGTCTAATTAAGGCCGTTCCACCACCTGAAACAATACCATCTTCAACAGCCGCACGTGTCGCTGATAAAGCATCTTCAACACGATGTTTTTTCTCTTTTAATTCTGTTTCAGTAGCAGCTCCAACTTTGATAACCGCAACACCACCAGAAAGTTTAGCTAAACGTTCTTGAAGTTTTTCTTTATCATAAGAAGAATCGCTAAGTTCAATTTCTTTTTTAATTTGTTCAACACGAGCATTAATATCAGCTACTTCACCTTTTCCTTGAACAATGGTTGCGTTATCTTTATCAGCTTTTACCTTAGAAGCAGACCCTAGTTGATTTAATTCGGTTGTTTCAAGAGCAAGTCCTTTATCTTCCGAAATAACTTCTGCGCCAGTTAAGACAGCAATATCTTCAAGCATAGCTTTACGTCTATCACCAAATCCAGGAGCTTTAATAGCTAAGCAATTAACAGTTCCACGAAGTTTATTAACAACGATAGTAGCTAATGCTTCACCTTCGATATCTTCAGCAATAACAACAAGCGCTTTTCCAGCTTGAACAACTTTTTCTAAAACAGGTAAAAGATCTTTAATAGCAGAAATCTTTTTATCAGTTACTAAGATAAATGGATCATCATAAGCTGCTTCCATTCTATCCTTATCAGTAATCATATAGGGAGATGCATATCCTTTATCAAATTGCATACCTTCTACAATATCAAGCTCTGTTTCAATGCCTTTAGATTCTTCAACCGTAATAACACCATCTTTCCCAACTTTATCCATAGCATCAGCAATAAGAGATCCTATTTCATCATCATTATTAGCTGAAATAGTAGCAACCTGTGCAATAGCTTCCTTTGTTTCAATAGCTTTGCTTTTAGAGTTTAAACCTTCAATAACAATTTGAACCGCTTTTTCAATACCTTTTTTTAAGCGAATAGGGTTAGCTCCAGCAGCAACATTTTTTAAACCTTCTCTAAAAATAGCATAACCAAGAATAGTAGCTGTCGTTGTTCCATCTCCAGCAATATCATTAGTTTTAGAAGCAACCTCTTTAAGAAGTTGAGCACCCATATTTTCAAATGGATCTTCTAATTCAATTTCTTTAGCAATAGTAACACCATCATTAGTGATAGTGGGAGATCCCCATTTTTTTTCTAAAACAACATTATTTCCATTTGGACCTAATGTACTTCCAACAGCATCAGCTACTTTTTTAATTCCTTCTCCAAGTGACTTCCATGCGTCGTCTGAATATTTTAATTGTTTTGCAGACATAATATATAATCCTCCTAAAAATAGTTTACGATTCTTGTATAGCTAAGATATCGTTTTCCTTAATGATTAATAAATCACTACCACCCACTTTCAATTCAGTACCACCATATTTGCTATAAATGATGATATCGCCCTCTTTAACGGTTAATGGGATTGTTTTTCCATCATCCGTAATTCTTCCAGATCCAACTTTTAAAACTTTTCCAGTTTGAGATTTTTCTTGAGCCGAATCAGGAATAACAATACCTGATTTTGTAGTTTGTTCAGGAGCCTCAGGCTCTATTAAAACTCTATCTCCTAATGGCTTATATGTATTAGTTGCCATGATAATACCTCCTATATTACTTTTTTATTTTGGGTGAAATTGTAATAAAAAAATAGGGTAAGTACAAGTAGAAAAAACAAAATCGGTAAATGATGAAGATTTAAGTTGAGAATTAGTAAGAAATTAAATTAAAATATATGGTATGTCGTCACTATCATTAAATTCAAGTGCATATAGAAGAAAAATGATGATTGGAGAACATAAAAAAGTAAAACCAATGGATAATCAATCTGAAGGTCGTTCTAAAGACTCTGAAGTAGGGCAGGAGGAAAAAGATAAAAAAATAGTAGATGATAAGGAAAAAGAAAAGAAAAAGATAAAACAAGAGTTAAGTGTGTCTATCCCAAAAAACTATCCTATTATTAAGTCAATAAAAAAAGTATTTTATATTAAGTTAAATTACCCAGAAAAGAAAGAGTTGAATATTGATTATAAAACAGGAGATATTATAACAAACATTTTAGACATTCCTGAAAATTATTTAGGAATTATTTGTTTTGATCCAAAAACATTTCCTAAAGATAACGATAGAGCAAATTTATACGATGTAGCATATTGGCTAGCAAATGATAATTGTGTAACTTACATTAGTATGGGTAAAACAGTTTCACTATTGAAAAACGATTCAATTTAGTTAACAATAATTAAACAATTTTGCCGGGGTGGTGGAATTGGTAGACACGACGGACTTAAAATCCGTTGAGCATTTAAACGCTCGTGCCGGTTCAATTCCGGCTCCCGGTACCAGCTATACTTCATATTTAATACTAAAATTTCATCCTATAGCATAGGATAAAGATTTTAAAGAAAGCTAGAGGTTGCTAGTCTAGTAAGTTAGCCGTTAAAATAGTTTATAGAATATATAAATTTAGGAAGAGGTTTATGGATAAAGGGGTTTTAATAGGTTTTATTATAATTATAGCGGTCTTTTACCTTGCCTTAGGAACAAACCCCAATAATCATTTATTTATTCATCCACCTTCAATGTTTATTGTTTTAGGAGGAACTATTGCAGCCACATTAGTACATTTTCCTATTTACAACATGCAAAAATTTGGACAACGATTTAAGGCTTTTATAAGAAAAGATGATTTGATGTATGTACAACAGATTACAACTTTAGTGAAATTGGCTGAAAAAATTAAAATTAAAGGGGCCTTATCTGTTTCTGAAGAAGTTGAAAATTTAGATGACCCTTTTATGAAAGCGGGCTTTAAATTGATCATTGATAATACCCCAGAAGAGCGAATAGAAAATTTGTTATTAGATACCTTAGATCATTTAGAGAAAAGACATAAAATGGGGGTTAGTTTTTTTGAGCAAATGTCAAAATATGCACCAGGGTATGGGTTAATTGGGACATTAATAGGACTTATTTTATTAATGGCAACCTTATCAGATCCCAGTTCATTAGGACCTAGTATGGCAATTGCTTTAATCACGACGTTTTATGGATCGGTATTAACCAATGTTGTTTTTGGGCCCATAGCAGGACGATTAAAGTCATCTAGTGAACAAGAGCGTGTTGATAAAGAGCTGATGTTAATTGGTTTAAAATCAATTGCAAGAGGAGAATCAAGTATTATTATAAAAGAAACAATGCTGATGTTTTTATCTCAGAAAGAACAAGGCATATTAGTAGAAGCCTTACAAAAATCAAAAGAAAGCTAATCGTATGGGAGGGCGGCGATGTAAATGTGACGAAGAAGGGGGAGATGACGCAACCTTTTACATGTCTTATGGAGACATGGTTACCTTATTATTAGTATTTTTTGTTTATCTAACAGCAATCTCTACACTTGATGAAGTAAAGTATATTATTGCTTCAGAATCGATACAAAATATCATGGAAGTTGATCCTCCGACAGAAGGCTTATATGAAAAGCTTCAAGCTGAGCAGGCAGCTATGAAAGATGTAACAGAAAAAATTGAAGAGTTTGTATTTGAAAATCAGATGGAAACACAAGTAACATTAACTAGAAAAGATAGTTATTTAAAAATGGAAGTAGGAGATTCTATTTTATTTGATTCAGGATCTGCAGAATTAAAAACGAAAGCGTACACAATGTTAGGGATGATTTTAAAAGAACTCACAGACGTAAATACGGATATTGTGATTGAAGGACACACGGATAATGTTCCTATTAATACAGAAATTTATCCTACTAATTGGGAATTGTCTTCTGCTAGAGCAGCTTCGGTAGCGGCATTTTTTCAAAGAAATGGAATTCGTGGAGATCGAATTACCTGTATTGGAAAAGGCGAATTTACCCCAATTAAAACAAATAAAACAACCTGGGGACGAGAAAAAAACAGACGTATTGTGATTGAGTTTAAAATTCCTGATATATTTAAAAAGCCTAAAGATTTAGATAGTGAATTAAATTTACAAAAAAGCACCTATGACCCAAAGTTTGAAAAATAATGAGAGTGATATAGACAGATCAATTCTAAGATAACCACTAAAAATGAAATAAATATTTTATGATAAATAATTTAGAAAATTTAGTAACTAGTCGGTTTTAATAATAAATCTAAAGGTATCTTTAAAATAAGGTAGAGATTGCGGCGTAGATTCATGGTTATAGATTATTTTTTTAGTGATATTATTAGTATGGTCATATTCAAATTGGGATTTAATATTTTGAGAAGAGACGGTATTTTTAGTATAAAAGTCATGATCAATAATTAATTTGAGTGATTGTAAGGATATATTAGAGTCATCTGAAATTTTAATTAATTTAGAATGTTTTGAATTAGAGTATGGGTTATAGGTAAGGGTATTGTTAGTAAGAGATAATGTTCCGTGGGTACTTTCTAGCCATAAGGATGCTTGTTCGTTACTTTCAAATTTATATTGGAGAGACTGGTTTGTATTGGAAGGCAGATTGAATTCAAAAAAGGAAATGTCATTATTTTGATTAAAGCTAATAAATTGAGTAATGGGAAGAACTGAAATTAACACAGGTATTTTTTTTCGAGATATTAAAGTTGCATCATTAATAGAGCTCGATGTTCCTTTATAAAGACTAATAATAGCAATGTCTTTATAAACACCAGAAGGGACGCGTTGCTTAGGAAAGACAGCCATATAAAATGTATCCGTTAAGACGATATTTTCTCCAAGGGTAATATATTTGCGTAGTAACGAAAAATCATTTGAGACTTGTTCAGATAACGGGATTGTAGAATTGGAATGTTTATAAAACTGATACTTTAGTGTGTGGGTACCTAAACTAGCAAAGCGGTCAGGTATGACACGGGAAATTTCATCAAATGAGCCCTGTAGTTCTCCATCAATAATTATATCATTAAGTTGATTAAAGGATTTATTAGGAGAAAAGGTTATAAAATAGTAGTATGGCTCTAATTCGTTAGAGTTAATTCGGATATTAATAGGAATATAATAGATATTCGGGTCAGTAAAGTTATAACCAGGCTTTTCGTTATTGGCCCAGTCAATCTCATTAATAAGAAAATCAATAGAAGCAAGTGCCGTTGATGAGAAGAAGGTTAGGAATAAAAATAAAATAGCTAGTATCAAATTATTCATTTTCAATGGTCTCCTTATTAGAATTTAACGGTTCATCGGCATTAACGTTAGGATCAGAGTCAGAGTCAGAGTCAGAGTCACGTTCAGCACTAGCGTTTGTTTCTGATGACAAATTTGTTTTGGGTTGATTAGTTTCTTGATTACCTTGAGAGTTATAGAGTTTTTCTAATAATTCTTTTTGTCGTTTTTCGATGATTGTTTTTTGTTTTGGTAAAATAGTTTGTTCGTCATTGGTCACTGTAACAAGACCGAAGCGAATTAAGTTATCATCATCTTTTTGAATTTTAAAATAAAGATCTCCATAAGATTCATCAGAAAAATCAATTTTATATTCACCCAGAACAAGACCTAGAGCAACTAAACGACCCCCATAACCAATGCGATGACTCATATCTTGTAGTTTAACAGATGTTTTAATAGGTTTGATAGTGACACTAGTGTTAGCAAGAGGAGCTTCGGCTGTATTCTGTAAGATTAACATAATAGCATGTGTTCCGATTCCTCCAAACGGTATGTGATATCCAGAAAATGACGAAGGATTTAAGAGGAATTGTTGAGTTCCTAAATCACTCCAAACACTAGCATCTGGAGAAGAAAGAGTAATGGCTGTTTCTCCATTGACTGGTAAGACAATGTTACCAAATATATTATTTTTTATTTTGTCATTAGCTATAATTGTTTTTCCCTTAAGATTATTTCTTGGGGAGATAATAGCAAAGCTATTAATTTTTTCTTTGGTGAAATTAAATTTATTACCAACAAAAACAAAAGTTGAGCTAAAATGAAGTTCAGAGTTAGAAATAATTTGATTATCAATTAAACTTTCATGTGCGGTATATGCAATACTAGCCATGTCATTTTCATAATTAATATATTCATTTTTTAATATATGAGAACCTGTTTTATTAAAATCAAAAATAGTTTGAAAATCATTTTGTCTAAGTTGAAATCGTGAATATTGCGATTCGAATTTTTGAGAAAAATCTAATTTTAGATCTTCGGATAGTATTTTTGAATAACTAACATCTGAAAGTTTAAAATTACGAGAATTAATGCCAAGTCCAAGTTTTGGGAAGCGTTTAGTAACAATAAAATTGAACGTAAATGGAGTAGGTTGTCTAGAGGTTTGTTTCAGGTCAAAAGAAATATCAAAGGTCTTAAATCGTAAAGCATAGTCAATTGTATTCGTGAGATAAACTCCTGAAACTCCCCAACTAAAAGCATTGGAAACACGAAATTTAGAATATTCATTATCCCAAGATAAAGAATTAGATATATATTGAACACCTTGAGTTTGGTAGGAGTAATTAGAATTCGAGTAAATAGATCCATATAGATGTTTAGATTTATGAACTGTAAAAACAGAACTTAATTTTGTGATAGTACTAGTAAAATGCCAAGGAGTAGCCTCCTCATTAGGTACTGGCGTTAAATAAGAAAGTGTAGCAGTCGGAGAAGTTTTGTTATTAGAAGTAAGCGATGATAAGCTCCAAGAAGTATCTCCAAGCGGGGTTCTAGATTGAGAGTTTAGTTCAAAATAAGATAAATTAGGGCCTATTCTAACAATGTGATCAATCTTTAAGGCTGGCGTATAAACATATTGAAGATTAAACCCAGTATGTACCAAACTAGATTGATATGTTGTTTGGCCTTCTTGAAATAACTTAGGACATCCATATAAGGCATCTAAAGACCATGACCCAACTGGGGTTTGAGTTAAATTATGAAAAAACGTTTCTTCAAGTAAGAGTTCTTCTTTTTTTGTATCAGTATAAGTTGCTAAAATTTTAACAGTATTCATACCTGAAAATTTAGGGATATCTTTAAGTAAGTGATTACCAGGATCTAATGTATAAGCAGAAAAAGGTTTTTCATTAATAATGATTGAAATGAGTGCTTCTTGTGGTAAAAAAATAGAGAAATCACTAGAATGAGAAATTTTATTATCATTTGATTGAGATTTATAGTTAAGATTAAACCCCCATGTTGAGGATTGGGTATCAGCTAATGAATTAGATAAATTTGAATTGGTATCTTCATTATTGAGTGTCGTAAGATCAGTAAAAGAGGATGATTGTGAGCCTAAATCACCTAGGGTAATATTGCTTCTTAGGTAAGGAAGGAGTCGAGAGATAGAAAAGTTTTTATTAACCCAATTATGATGTGATCCAGTACCAGAGTAAACAATAATATTATTACCATAATTTATTTTGGAATTAGTTTGTAAATGAATAGGGCGGTTGCTGCTAAACTCATAGTTTTCATATCGTTTAGAAAGTGAAAATTCAGTATACCCAGTTAGTTGAGATTCTGGATAGAATAATTTAATTTCTGCATCATCTTGAAAATCAAGAATTTTTAAAACACGTGTTTCAATAGGAGATGAAATATGAAGAATTTTTTTTGATTTACTAAACAAAATAATTTCATAATCTAAAGCTAAGAGATCTTCTTTTTTAATAAACGGCTCCGTAAAAGATAATAATTGAACTAAGGATTCTTCTTCTTGGATGGATCGTAAAGATTTTATTAAAGGAGCTAATTCAATAGATAGTTTATCTGAAAAAGGGACATAGTTAATAGAGATTTTTCCTTGTGGAGAATTATCAATAACAAGAGAAACATCTAAAGAGACTTCTGATGAGGGTAAATTTGATGCTCCGCCAAAAGCTTGGCGAAATAATTCTTCTCTAGAAAGTGCTAAAAGTGAGTTAGCATATAAAATTAATAAAAAAAAACAATTTTTTTAGTCATAAAATTAAAGATCATCTAAGGTTTTATAAGTAAACTTCGCATTTTTACTAAGACTTTTTCCATTATCTTTAAGAACAAAGTCACAATAGCGCTTAGAATTAGGTAGCAAAAGAACATAATCTTCATATTGAAAGACTTTTTCTTCTTTAGTAGCCGTATCTGTAACAAAAAATTCTAAAGATTTAGGAGATATATGAGAGTTCCCTTTATTAAGAAGAGTAAATCGTAGTACTGTATCACCTACATCATTCGTTTTAAGTTCAAACGGGAGTAGCTCTAGATTAGCTAAGGCATTATCTGGCTTAATAAAAAGAGAATTAACATAGCGTAGTAATACACTCACCCTACCAGTTCTGCCATCAGGGTTATCTTCTGTCGGGGTATTAGGTTGAAGGTTGAGAGGGGTTTCTGAAGAAACGACTCGAAACATTACTTCAGATTCTAAATCAGATGGGCCAAGCCAACTAATTTTAGTAAATTCAGTTTCACCAGGCATCAAGATAAGTTGATTAGGATAAACTAAAAATAAATCTTCTCCAATTTCATCTTGTGATTCTTTGCCGTAAGAATCAAAAGTTGCCCGCATAATTCTAACATCAATTGCAATTGGGTTTTCACCATTATTAGATAATTGCAGGGATGTAGATTGAGAACCTTTTTTTAAATCGATAATTCTATCTTTTAAATTAACAGAAAATCCAGCAAGGATAGAGCTAGAAGCAAGGTATATACAGATAAATGTAGACAATATAATTGATGTAAAATATCGATTAGTTTGATACATAAAAATTCCTTTTTTTAAGAATACTAATCAGACATTTCCCAGCTTTTTAAAATCTTAAACATTTTTTAGTTAGGTATGACAAATTGATTAGAAAAACAGCCATATATAGGGATTAATTAGAAGGTAAGGTTGTAATTAAGTAATTAAAAATACTAAAAAAATAGAAATTAATTTGAACAAGAATGGCTTAGGAAATAAAAAAAAAGTAGGAGTTAAAAAAAAAAAATGTTTAAATTAAACAATAAGTGGGAATAAATAAACTAATATCTGTGTCATCATACAGATGGATTCAAAAACTAAAAAAGGGGGGGAGAAAATCATAGGAAAATTATTGCCAAAAAATTTGGGGGGATAGAATGAAAAAAATTTTAAAATTATGTTTAATTTATATGATTGGATTAGGTTTGATTGGACCATTAAGCGCAGCAGCACCAGCTTCACAGACACCAATACTTGATGGAGATGTAGCTGAAGTAAATACAATAGGCTACACGAAGTCAGATAATGTTAATGCTGCCTTACAAGATATGCACGATACAGCATATTCAAAAGAGAAGTTAGGAGAAATCCTTATTTCTAATAACAACCCAGCCGGGTATACAATAGATGTTAAAAGTGGAAATGCGTTTAATGCAGCCGCAGATGGAGGAGCCGGAGCGTATGCAAAACCATCATTTTTAGTACATGAAAGTTTTGATTTTAATGTATCATCGCCGTCGGCAAATAAGCATAGAGATATTGATGGTGCGTTTTTACCATATAGTATTACCGTTTGGCCAAAAGGACATGCCGCTGGATCGCAATCAAATGATTACGGAGCAGCTGGAACATCAATGCTGAATTACCATGGTTGTTTTGCAAGCGCAACAGATGCCGTTTCTGCAGCCGGGTTAGCATTGTACTTAGAAGAGCAAGCGTTAAATGATACATCAACCATGACGTTTGATTTAACTGCCGCAACATGTTTATCACGAACAGGTGGAATAGTTGGAACTGTAGACTTTAGTTATGATTTATTAATTACGACTATTGCTAAAAAGCAACTATTATCTGGAGACTATACAGATACAATTACAATAACAATTACAGATTTATAATTTTAATTTGTTTTAGTAATTGTAGAGAATAAACGACCTGATTTAAATCAGGTCGTTTTATATTAAAAAGACAATTATTTTAAAGAAATCCATGCTGAATAAGAGAGGTGTGGATTTCTTGTTTTGTATACAAATATAGAGAAAGGTAAAATTAGATGATTAAGTTAGGTAAAATATGGGTAAATAAAGTATGAAAGAATAAAAAAAATACAAAAAAGGAGGTAAAAAATAGAGAAAATGGTTGAAAAGGCCGTGAGAGGGGGTAGGAATGAAGAAATATTTAAATATATATTTTATAATTTTTATTGGTCTAGTCTTAATAGTTCCCATAAGTGGAGCAAACCCAGACTCAGAAACACCTTTATTGGATGGCGATGTAACGGAAGTAAATTCAATAGCATATACTAAAGCAGATTTAGTAAATGCGGCTTTAACAGAAATGCATACAACAGCATATTCAAAACAAAAGTTAGGAGACATTAAGATTTCTAATAATAACCCAGAAGGATATAAAATTGATGTAAAAAGTACTAATGCGTTTAATTCAAGTTTAGATGGTGGTGGTGCCTATCAAAAGCCATCATTTTTAGTACATTCAGATTTTGATTATAATGTCACAAGTCCGTCAAATAATAAGCATCGAAATATTGAAGGTGCCTTTATAGACTATTCTATTACAATTTGGCCAAAAGGACATGTAGATGGAGCTCAATCAAATGATTATGGAGTAGCTGGTACCGCTGGGCTTAACTATCATGGATGTTTTGCAAGCCCGACAGATGCAGTAAATGCATCGGCCATAGCATTATACTTAGAAGAGCAAGCATTAAATAGTACGTCAACAATGACCTTCGATTTAACTGCAACTCCATGCATTAATAGAACAGGCGGTATTGTTGGAACAGTAGATTATGAATACGATATACTGATTACAACAGTTGCAAAAAAACAACTATTATCTGGTGATTTTGGAGATACAATTACCATTACAATTACAGATTTGTAATTTAAAATTATAATAATATTTGTTAGAAAAAACGACCTTATTAATAATTCGGTCGTTTTTTTGTATTGAGAAATTAAAAAAAATAAAATTTAATGATTAGATTATCAAAAAAATGGGTATTTCAGTTATAGATACTATTAAATAGATGGATTGAAAGAATAATGTGTATAACTCATTTTAGTAATATTTATGAAAAAATAAAACAAAAACCCTTTTATAATCAGGAAAGATTAGTACAACAAATAAAAGTATTAGTGGTAATAATTATTTGCTTACATATAGTATTGATCACTGAATTATCGGGAGTTATAAATTCTGGCATGTTATTTCAGGTTCCTACCGCTTCATTACCAAAAAAGCCAATGATTGAAGGGGGGGTAATAGGATCTGCAGGATATCAAAATAATAAAGCTAAATTTATTAGTCAGGGATTTATTAGAGCTTATCTAACACCTAAGATAGGTATTCAGGGCTATATGCACCATGAATATAGTGGAATAGGAACTCATTTAGAAATTTATCATATCAAGGATGAAAGGTCTAATATATCTCATTATTTTGGAGCAGGAGTTGCATATTCTAATATGTCAAAAATTAAATCTAGTTATCCACTTATTAATACATACGGCAACTACACAGTAGAGTTGCCAGGTTCGAGAGCTCATTTAGGAGTTGGGAGTAATGCTTTTCAAGACCCTGCTTTTGTTTCATTTTTAGGGCTTGATGTAGAGTTTGAAAATGGGTATTCATTTTTAGAGTTTATAGGTAATATTGTAAATATTGGGTATGTATATAAAATAAGACAAGACCTTGAAGCACTTTTAATTTTTACTCCAAATTTTCAATCCAATGCAGATGATGAATCCATGGTTTTAAACTTAGGAATTAAACTAACAGATCCATTTTTATATGTTCATCAGGAAGAAAAATCAAATATTATTGATATGATCAAGAAAAAAGAGGAGCAGAAAGAAGAAATTAAAAATTTTAATACACAAAGTTTAGCCGATTCAATAGATAGTATTCGTACAAGTGATCAATACTTTGTGAGTGGGGAATATGAGCTAGCGAGGGACGAAATGTTGGCGGTGGTAGAAATTTTCCCAACAGCTAAAAACTATTCAAAATTAGGATCTATATACTATAAGTTAAAAGAAATTGACTCAGCCATTATGTATTGGGATAAAGCATTAAAAATTGATCCATTTGACAAGCAATTAAGATCCTTTGTAAATAAGCTTAAAGAACAAGAAGGTTATAATATAGAAGATAAAGCAGATGATAAAATAATTAACCAAGATAATACAACGGGTGAAAAACAAGAAGATATAGTAGAGGAAAAATCAGTAGAATCAGATTTTACAAAAGTCCCAATACCTGAAAAAGAAGAAGATTCTATAGAGGGCAACGAGATTGAGGAAACTAGTGATGATGTTACAGAGGAGGAATCTCAGGAGGTAGAAGGTGTTGGAGCGGAAAATGTTACTCAGGAAGCCGTTGAAGAGACAGAAGAGACAGAAGAGACAGAAGAGACAGAAGCTTCAGAAGAGGCGGTGACCGAGGAAGCTGCTGTTACGCCAGAAGAGGAGTCTAGTAATGAATAAGGTATATTTTCAAATATCTATAAAGTTACTAGTTTTAACACTAAGTATTATGATGTTAGAAGGAAGAATAATAGGAGCTCCATTTAAGGCTCCTTCAAGTTTAGTTAATATGCCCGTTGCACAATTATATAAAGCAGGAGATATTGATCTTTCGGTAGCAACAGGAATAAATTCAATAAAAGAATATCAATTTGATATAAGTTTACTATATGCGGTAAACGAAAGACTTAAAGGAGGCGTAACGTTAATAAACTATCAAAAAGCAATATTTAATGTACAGGCCACATTTATCGATATACAAAAATATCGGAAGTTGAAAGTATCCGGAGGAATATTAAATTTAACATCAGATTCATCATTAAGTACTTGGGATAATGAGAAGTCTGTAAATTCAAATCATATGATGCATTTTTTGGTTGGGTCTCAAGAATTTTTTGGTGGATTAATTCATTATGGAATATCAAAAAGGAGGCAAAAAGGCACTCCTAGTATTTTAAATGGGTTATTATTTGGATTTAGTAAAAAAATTAAAAAAAGTGAAATAATATTAGATTTTGATGGGGTAAATGCAAACTTTGGGGTTGTGTTAAAAGATGATAATGAAACAAGTTTAACTAAAATGGCATTTTCAAATCCTATATTAAATAGTGAGCAAAGTGATAACGAAAACTTATTTTCTATTCAATTTACAAGACGATTCAATATTTTTAAAAAATATAGTGCGGCATTAGAGTCTATTCAAGAAGAATACAATAATTTTCAAGAATTAGAAAAAGAGTTCCAAGAAATGAAAAAAAACTTAACAAAAGATATAGAAGAATTAAAAGAAAATAAAGAGCTGTTAGCACAAGAAGTAGAAAAGTTGCAGTCCAGAAAACTGCAGCCAATTGATAAAGATTCTAATAACGAAGTAAATAAAGAGAAGCAGGTAATTCAAGGGTATAGTAAAGATATTCAGGCTATGATGTATTATCAGGAAGCAGAAGAAAGGTTTAAAAATGAAGAGTATTATGAAGCTATTCAACAATTAGAGTTAGCTATTGAATTAACACCTCAAGAGCAACATTTTTACATTGTATTAGGATCTATGTATTATAAATTAAAGAATAAGAAAAAGGCCTATAGAAGTTGGGCGCAAGCATATGAATTAGATCCTACATCAAAAGCATTGGATGATATGCCCTCGTCCGTAAAAAAAGAAATAATAAAAGAGATTATGAAGAAAAAAAAAGTAAAAGATGAACGTTAATAAGAACCGAAAGGGGCAGTAAAAGGAAGGATTTAATGAAAAAACTATATTATTTAACACTAGTAATGATGCTAAGCTATATAACTATTATTCAGGCTGCGCCTAACGATTTATATGAACCTAATAATCCTAGTAGTAATATTAGTTTAATTAACGATATTAACGTTTCAACATTAGAGGTATCTTTATCTAACTTAGATACTAATTCATTAACAGATTCACATTTACTTAGTTTCACTATTGATAATAATCATGAAAATGGATTTAAAATAGAAATAAGTAGTTTAAATAATGGAAAATTGGTAAGAGAGGGGAGTAGCTCTGAATTAGGAATTGCCGATTACATTGATTATACAGTTAGTACTGTTCATATGTTAGTAGATGAGGTTAACTCAGGCGGGACGGATCAAACTTATTGGGGCTTTACATCTCCTTATGATCATAGCAGCTTAGTGTTAGATAATGAAAGTTTAGATCAATCAAAAATTTTAACATTTTCAGCTTCAACGCATGGGATTAATCAGGCAACTCGAAATTTTGTATATCGACTTTTATTAACTACAACAGCAAAAAAATATCTGTTTCGTGGAGATGTAACTGATACTATTACAATTACAATAACATCAATAGAATAGAAGGTGATTGTATTACATATACCTTTTTTGAAACATAAACGATCGTTTATGAGACAAAACTAGATTGATTTTATCCATTTAAATTACGAAGAGCCTCAGATGCAATTACTTTTTGTCTATATGTTCCTGAACGTACTAACGTAACTAAACGTTTAATTTCTTAAATCATCTTTTTCAAACTTCTCTTTATTCCGCTGTACTCGCTTTATGAAACGTTTCGTTTCCATTTCATACAACTCAGCTTACACAATAACAAACTTTTTCTAGACTCTATTTAAAGACAGTAACGGGCATGTTTATAAATTAAACCCTCAGTCCTTCGCTATTAGTTATTATCGCTTCAATTAATGCAGCTGTTGTTCGGTCATACTCAACACTGGTAATTGGTTTTCTTGTTAGTGGATCTAAACTATTAGATGTCCTCATAGAGGTTGCAATAGAAGATAAATCATAAATCTGACATTCTGTCCTACCTGTTTCTTCATCAACGGATGTCACACGAACAGGGTAAAACATAGCCTCTAGAGAAATTGGACATATTAAATTGCTCAAAAAATGTATATTCTCTATTCTTCGATTAAAAGCTTCTTCATTAGCTATAAACTCTTCATGATAAGGATTTCTTAATCTATTCCCATTAATAGTTGTTTCTGCAAGTATTTGACCCTCTGGAGTATGAAGAGAAGAAAATAGACCTTTAATTATGTGACTTTTCGTTGTAGGGGTTTCAGATTCAGAGGAGGAAGCAGGCTCTGCTGGCGTACCAATTACAATTTCCACTTCGCGAGGATTGGTCATACTTGTCATTTCTGTTCCTCTAGCTTCACTGCTAGTATTTTCCGGTCTAGCTTCACTTCCTCTAGATTCACTTCCTCTAGGTTCACTGCTAGTATTTTCCGATCTATTGTCACATCTATTGTCACAATCACAACAAACATACAACAGAACAAATAAACCTAAGCCTAGAGCTGCAATAACAACAATCCCAATGATATAACCATAGGTTTCTTGTACTTTTTTAACATTATCATTAATTTCACGGGATCTAATTTCTTGATAACCACATTCCCCACTTATAGTATAATCTTCTGGTTCACAACTAAGAGCAATAGAAACTGGCGGACTATCATACATCTTATTAAAACTCATGTTCCACCATAATAAACTATCAATAATTTCCCCTGTTTCATTGTTAGCTTTTATTACAACGTTTTTGTTGACGTGGTCGATACACAAAGAAACATTATTATCCCCTAGAGGCATGTTTACATCCTTGACTCCAGACTTGTGCCCATCTTGTTCATAAGCGACCGTTTCTACTATATACTTATTGCCCTGATTTTTAAGTTGTATGCCAAATTTCATAAATCCCTTCCCATCTTTTTCTTCTACCCATGTATTATGAACTGATACCGCTGGTTTAACGCCATCTTCAGGTTTTTGTAGACTAACACACGCAGGTAAATTGGGTTTATCTTTGTTAATCACTTGGTTAAACTCTCCAGTTTCACATTTTGATTGGTCGGGATTACCTTTTACCTCAATTCTCAGTTCATTGACGTTTATCCTTTTAGCATTGCTTGGATTAAGTGCTGGACATTCTACATCTTGCCTCCATAAATAACCATGTTCAGAAAAATCTCCTAGATATGTAGAATAACCTACTTCTGCCATCTGACGACGATCTTGATGAACAATGTTATTACCTTCGTTTTTGTTAACGAATCTGGGTGTTGTCGATGCAAAATTCGCTACCATGATACTTAACATAATAATTCTCCTTAATATTTATTAAAGCTTTAAAGCTTAAATTTATTGTTTTTATTTTTTAATGTGACAAAGCAAAAAACACCGAATAACGGTGTTCTTATCAAATTAGCTAGAGGAAATTAAAATTTAGAATTTAGTCACACACTACTTACTAAATGGTGATACTAATTTCCCCTAGAATAGGGAAATCGTCATATTGAAAAAGGCAGGCGGTGTCCAATCCCAAATAACAGCACCGGTACATACTTTGTTTTTTCTTTCAATTTTTGATTCATTAAATTCTTGTTTTGTTAACATAATCTTTTCTTCTTTATTTTACCTTTTTATGTAAAGGCTTTAGAGTGTTATCGTGTTTTAGAGACAAAAAATTTCAATATTATTAAATACTGCTCTTCTTTGGTACTTGTAAGTACAAAAAGTTAACCTAATTTAAAAGATGACATTAAAGGAAGTTATCTAAGATGCGGCTTCTTCAGCATCTGAATCTGTCTCAGCTGACTCAGCTCCCTCAGCAGCTCCTCCATCACTTTCCATCCAATCCGATAGAATATTAGCTGTAACATCAGGTGAGTTATCAAATGTTGCTAGAAGTTCTTGGTACGCCTTTTCAGTTTTTAATCGTTCCATTTCAGAATTCTTTGCATTTTCAGCTTCTAACAATTTAGCTGTTTTTTCTTCTTCAATCTTAGCTAATGCTTTAGTATGTTTATTTGCCATGAAAAATTTATACCCAATAAAGCCAAGTAAGCTAACCGCTAAGATAATAATTAAAATAGGGTTAAGTAAAATAGATTTAAGCATTCGCATAATAAATGTAGAGTCAGATGATAGATCAGAAAATTCAATAACTCTAATTTCAAGCTTATCCCCACGTTTAGGATCTAATACTCCAAGATGTTTAATAAGTGATTTTAAATCAAGGATAACTTGATCTGTAGGCGAAAAGTAATTGCCATCAACAACAACGCTAATTAAGAAGCCATTAATCTCATAGTCTTTTTGTACATATTCCTTAACTTGCTTATATCCATTTTTACCAGTCAAGCTACCTTCATTTACAGGCGCGATATTGACTTTTTGGGCAGAATCACCTAGTGCAGATGGTTGTGAAGTTTTTTCTTGACTAGTATCAGAAAATAAATCAGAAAATCCAGGTAAATCAGAAGAGCTAGAATCTAAATCAGATGACGAATTTTCGTTAGATAAACCACTGCCAAATAATCCAGGTAAATCAAATTCAACATCGCCTGATGAAAAATCATCATTTTTGTCGGTTTCATAAGAAACAGACGATTTAACAACTTTTTCATAATTAACATTAGCAACAACCGAAATTTCGTAACGACCTACACCAACAACTTTCTTTAAGATAGATTCAATACCTAAATGAATATCTTTTTGTAAAATAAGCGGGTAAGAATCAACTTTGCCAGAGTTTGAAGAAGAAGTAGAAAGATCTTTTTGTAAAGCAGGGTTTAAAAAAATAAAAAAAATAGTTAAAACAGCTATTGCAAGAAAAGCAAGAAGAAAGGACCAAAATCTAACAGGGGCATTATTAGCAAATTGTTGAACAGTTTTAACCATGAGACTTATTATATTATTACTTATGAAGGGCAAGAATGCTAGTTTTTATCACATGAGCAATAATATAAGCCGTGATGAGCATTCGTTTATTCTCGTTTGGGGGGTAATTTAACGTTTATTTTTTTAGCATAATCGTTCTTTATGTATCAACCAAAATCTTATTAACCTGCACAGGGTTTTGTTCGTAGAAACGAAGAACTGATTTAACTTCTTTCATATCTTGCCATGTTAGCCATTTAGGTTTCCCCTCTTCTTGTGAAGAGTTTCGCAATAAATAAGAAGGATGAAAAAGGGGCATAATATAAAGAGGATCAGACATATAATCAACGATTGTTTTGTACCATTTGCCACGAGTTTTGGTTATCGTTAAGGTTTCTTCTAAGATAGTTTTCAGAGATGGAGATCCCAGCAACAGTAAAATTTTGGGTTTAACAAGTTTAATTTGACGAATTAAATAAGGTTTGCATGAATCGATTTCAGCTTGTAAGGGGGTTCTGTTATTAGGAGGGCGGCATTTGACGGTGTTAGCAATAAATACATCGGTATCGCGATTGATAGAAACATATTCAAGAATTTTAGTTAATAATTTGCCAGAGCGTCCAACGAACGGAAGGCTTTGAAGATCTTCTTGTTCACCAGGCCCTTCACCAATAATCATTAAATTACACGGGATGGGACCTGAGCCAAAAACAACATTAGTCCTTGTATGACATAATTCACATTGTTGACATGATAAAACCGTATTCTTAAAGTCATCGAGGGGTAAGTTGTCATAGGGGGTTTCTTGATTTAAATTTAACATAACAAACAGTTAGAATTGTATAAAATTACATGAAATTTATAAAGAGGATTATACAAGTAACAAGCTAATATCAAACGCGGGAACAGAGTGTGTTAATGCCCCAACAGAAATACGATCTATATCAAAAGATTGATAGTTAGCAATCGTCTTAAGAGATATATTACCTGAAACTTCAATTTGGGTTTGCGGGTATAGTTTGCGGCACAGCATTGTAGCTTGAGGAATATCAGCTAGAGAAAAGTTATCAAGCATAATGTAATCAAACACGTTTAAGCTAAGAGATTGTAATTGATCAATAGATTCAATTTCAATTTGAGCTTTTAAATTAGGATTCTTAGATTTAGCAAGAGCAATAGTTTGATCGAGGTTTTCTAAAGTATCTTGTTTTTCTAGCATGGTAAGATGATTTTCTTTGATTAAAATCATATCAGATAAACCAAAACGGTGATTTGTGCCACCTCCAGCCTTAACCGCTGCTTTTTCTAGATATCGAAATCCTGCCGTTGTTTTTCGTGTATCACAAATAGCAATTTGAGGATTATTAAGAGTCTTAATGAAGGTTTGTGTTAAGGTAGCGATCCCGGAGAAACGTTGAATCAAGTTAAGCATAGAGCGTTCAATTAATAAGATAATGTCAAATTTAGATTCAATATCACAAATAGTTGTACGTTCAGTAATCATATCCCCATCATTGACATAAAATGTTATACCGTGAGAAGGATCATAATGTGATAAAAAAGCACGAATAATATCACTTCCAAAAAATATACCATCTTGTTTGGCTAATAAACGTGCCTTTTGAGAAGATGATGTACTAAACAAAGATGACACGGTAATATCACCGGTAGGAGCATCTTCTAAAATAGCCTGCTTAATTAAATTATTTAAAATCATGATACCCTATCTTAAAGGATGAAGAATTTATTAGACAATGGTAAAATAAAACTTAGAAATTATGAAAGCAAAAAAATTTATTATTTTTCTTATTCTATTATTAATAGCGTATGTTGGAATAACCTATGCAACTCAAACAAACCAAAAAAACCCACTGATAACATTAAAAAATCTTGTAATGACAGTTATCCAGAAAAAACAAGTAAAAGAATCAAAACTTATTATTCCAGATAAAAAATTAATGCCATCATCCTTAGAAAATAAAGATTTTTTTAAGGATCATTGGGAAAGTGACCGAGGTTATTTCATGTTGATTCAAGATGATATAGTATCAAGAGAAGGGCCATCGATAAATGCGTCTAAATATGAAAAATTATTTAAAACGGAACGAGTCCGAATTTTATATAAAAATGTACAAGCATCAGATATAGAAGGAGAATTACGTTACTGGGTATTTATTGGAAGTGAAAGTGGGAAAACATTGCTAGGGTGGATATTTAAAGATCAACTAATAAGTAAAAAAGATTTTATACAGTATGAACCGTTGGAAAAAATGAATTATATATACGATCAAGGAACACTAAAATCTCGAATAATAATTGAGAAGAATGGGAGGTTTAATATAAAGTGGAAAGCATCAGGACGTGGTTTATTTTTGAAAGGAAGTGATGACGGTCAATTATTGATTTATGAAGATATTATTTGGGCCAGAAAAGACGAACAGGATTTTTTATATAATTTTTTTATTACGGATGCTACAAATCAATTAATGCATGAGTATCGATTTAGAGAAGATATGATTAAAATGGAAATATTTACAATGCCAAAAGAAGGAGAAAGGAAAAAATGAAAATTAAGGATATTAAAGCAAGGGAAGTTTTAGATTCTCGTGGAAATCCAACGGTTGAGGTAGATGTGATTCTTGAATCAGGAGATAAGGGAACAGCTATCGTGCCTTCAGGGGCATCAACTGGATCAAAAGAAGCACTTGAATTAAGAGATGGGGATGTTAAGCGATATCGAGGAAAAGGGGTACAAAAAGCAGTTAAAAATATCCATGACATAATAAAACCAGAATTATTAGGAAAGGATAGTGAAGATCAAAAAACAATTGATAGTTTATTAATTACTTTGGACGGTACGCCTAATAAAGCAACATTGGGAGCAAACGCGATATTGGGAGTATCAATGGCGGTAGCTCAGGCAGCTGCAACGTATCATAAAACACCGTTATATGCTTACTTAAATACAAGTTATAACGATTATAATGGGGGGCAAGGAATTGCAATGCCTGTGCCGATGATGAATATTTTAAATGGGGGAGCGCATGCAAATAACTCTGTTGATATTCAAGAGTTTATGATTATTCCCCATAATGCAGGAACCTATTCAGAAGCCTTAAGACAAGGCGTAGAAATTTTTCATCAGTTAAAAGATTGTTTGAATGAAAAAAAATTAAGTACAGCTGTTGGTGATGAAGGTGGATTTGCTCCTAGTTTACCTTCAAATAAAGCAGCTTTAGAATTATTAATTGAAGCAATAGAAAAAGCAGGATATAAGCCTGGAGATGATATTAGTTTAGCGTTAGATGTTGCGGCAACTGAGTTATACAAAGAAGATGGTAACTATCATTTTACAGGGGAAGGGGTCGTTAGAAGTACAGAGGATATGGTTTCATATTATGAAGACTTGATTAAAACATTCCCCATTGTATCAATTGAAGATGGCTTAGATGAAACAGATTGGGATGGATGGAAAATGTTAACTGACAGAATAGGAAGTCATGTACAACTAGTAGGGGATGATTTATTTGTAACAAACCCAGATATTTTAGAAAAGGGAATAAAAGAAGGGATAGCCAATGCCATTTTGATAAAATTAAATCAAATTGGAACAGTAACTGAAACATTGGAAGCTATTGCTATGGCTCAGAAGGCGTCCTATAGCGTGGTTGTATCGCATCGATCTGGAGAAAGTGAAGACACATTTATATCTGATTTAGCAGTTGCAACAAAGGCAGGGCAAATAAAAACGGGATCCTTATGTCGATCCGATCGGATTAGTAAATATAATCAATTGTTACGTATTGAGGAGACATTAGCGAATACGAGTCAATATTTAGGCAAGCATGTTTTTGCATTTACGTCGTAAAGGATCAATTAAGACATTTATTATATCATTAGCAGTATTAATTTTTTTTGTTTATTCAAGCGGGATAAGTTTGCGAAATTTATTACGCTACAATATGTTTAAGCAAGAGCTAATTGAAAGTGAAATGAGTTTAAAAGAGCAAGAAGATATTAATAGGCGACATAATGATGAGATTGCTTTAATGGAAACAGATGATTATTGGATGCTTGAAGCTAAAAAGAAATTAGGTTATATTCAAGCAGGTGAGTATATATATAAGTTTTACTCAGCCAAAGGAATATGAATGAGTATAGAAGAAAATAATAATGCTGAAGAAGATATTATAGGAAAAACAGTTGAGGGAAGCATTACAAATATAACAAACTTTGGAGCGTTCGTATCAATTGAGGGAAGTGAAGAAGGTTTAGTTCACATATCAGAAATTGCAAATGAGTTTATTACCGACATATCAGAGTTTGTTTCTGTTGGAGATAAAGTAAAAGTAAAGGTTTTAGCAAGAAATCAAAAGAAAAAATTAGAATTATCAATTAAACAAGCTGAGGGAGTAGCTGAAAAGCCAGCCCCTAAAAAGCCCGAAAAAAAAGAGAAAGGCAAGCAAAAAAACTTTGATTTTGAAGATAAATTAAATTCTTTTTTAAAACGATCAGAAGAAAGACAAATTGATATAAGGCGAAATTTAAAGAATAAGCAAGGGCTATCAAAGAGAAAAAATAAATAAAAACTAATATGATAGCAAGTGTTATTATCTGGATGTTGGTATGGATAACAAATGTATTAGCACTAGAAGAGCTAAAAACAACATTTACATTATCTGATAAAACAGAAATTAATACATATTCCAATTTTGTAGTCTTAGCAAGCCCAGAAAAAATAAAACTATATCAAGATAAATTAAATTTTAAGTGGGAAATTAGTAATAAAAATCATAGTTATCATAAGTTCCAATTTGAATTTAATAAAGCCTATGTCTTAAACAAAGAAAATCAGCTACATCAAATTAATTTGCAATTAGGAACGGTAAAAAATTTAGATTTAATAGAAGCTATTGATAGTTATGAAGTAAGTTTCCCCTATATATGGGCTAAAACAAAGAAAAATAAAGTATATGTTTACGATATGAGAAAAGAAAAATTATTATGGAGTACCAAGATAGCATGTAAAAAAATGTTTTTTTTATCAGGAAATGAACTAATAGGATGTATAAAAAATAAAAACTTAACTATCTATAACTCATTAACAGGCGATTTAATTGATAAAATAAAAACAATTAATGAAAAATGGTTTTTTGAAAAAAGCGATAGTACGGGAGGCTATTTTTCAAGAGGAAATATACTTAGTTATTTTGATACAAATAAAAAAAAGATAATTAAGAATGATTTTAATAGCAAGCGATTAGTAGGGGTCATAAGAGAAAAAGAGGTTATTATAGTAGATAAAGAAAATAAACAGGTTATATGTATTAATTTTTTAACAAAGAAAATACGCTGGAAATATCAATGTGAAAATAGAATAGATAGAGTTCAAAATTATGCTAATAATGTTCTAGTAAAAGATGAGGAAAGTTATAAGATAATAGATAATTTTTCAGGAGAAAAATTGGTAGAATTTAAAGTAAAGAATAGAGATTTAGATATTCAAGCAGTTTATTCATATAATGATCAATATTATATAATTACAAATGATAAAACATTTGTAGTAAATTAAGGATTAGCAAGTATGAGTGCCGTTTTTATCAAATCTAAATATGAAATTAAAGAACTGATTAGTGAAGACATTATTTCATATTGTTATGAAGGAAAAACCCATTATTTGGATGTTCCAATATTAATTTGGGAATATAAAAAAGAATTTTTGACATCAGGTTTAGTCACAAAATGTATTAATATTTCAGAAAAATTAATAGGGTTTAAACATAAAAACTGTTTAAATATGATTGATTATTTTTATGATGGAGAGGCTTTTTATACTATTCACGAAGGGCTCGATTATTTTTTAACATTAGATACATTTATTAAGCAGCAGGAAAAACAAGATTTAAAGTTGCTATGGAAGTTTTCAACACATTTATTAAATACTGTTTTACAATTAGAGCAAAAGCATTTGTTTGCAGGAACCATTAATTTTTCTAATATTATTGTGACAAAAAATTTAGAAATTAAATTTACACGAATCATGATCCCAATAGAAATTTATAAAGGGTGTTGGAGGGATCTTGACGTTATTGAAGATGGGGTATTTTTACCCCCTGAATTTATACAATCAAACCGTTTTATGATCCGATCTGATATGTATAGTTTAGGGGTTTTGTTATTTATTTTTTTCAGTCAAAAATGGCCTTATAAATATTCACTTAAAATTGAGCAAATGAAAAAAAACTTAATTGAAGGGCCTATAGATTTTGAGCCTATTCATCCAAAGATACCAGATAGATTAGGAAGAATTATTCATATTTGTTTAAAGCCAGATCCAGAAAAGAGATTTCGATCATTTATGGAATTAATAAAAGTATATAAACATGATTTATCCTTAGAAGGAAATGTAGATTCAGAAACTTCAACGGTCATAGGCCATCTAAAAGATCATATTAACAGGCAGGCAATCACATCATATAGGCAGCTAATGAAAAGTGTGGTTATGGGGGTAGGTATAATAGGGGCCTTGTTTGCTGTATATACAATTTATTTAAATTATATTACAGCGATACCAGAAGTAGCTGTTCCAAATTTAAAAGGATTAACTGGCCAAGAAGCTGAAGAGGTATTAGAAAGTTATAATCTTAATTCATTAATATCTGGAAAGCGTTTTCATCCTCAAATTGATGCTGATTTAATTATTGAAACAAAGCCACCCGCAGGAAGAATTGTTAAAGAAAATCGAATTATACGAATTTTTGTTTCAAAGGGACAAGGGCCCACCTTAGTCCCTGATTTAGTAGGCTATTCTAAAGAACATGTAGAGGAAAAATTAGATGGGAAAGGACTCATAACACAAGTAGAAAAAGAAGCTTATTCACTTCAATATCCTGAGGGAATTGTTATTAAACAAAATCCTATTGCAAATACATTTATTGGACCAAGTGATAATATTAAACTAATAATAAGCAAAGGATATCCCGTCGTTGTTGATGTAAGTCAAGCGAAATCATCATTTTTTCAAGATAAATCCCATTTGAAAAAAGTACAGGTTGAGTTTTTTATTTTAGATGATTGGGAATCACAGGAGATTACAATATTTTTTAAGCATAATGATTTAAGAAACAAAATTTATTCCGATTTAGTAAAGCCTGGAGATAATTTGAAGCTTGAGTTTGAATTAGAAGAGCAGGGGGTGATAGAAATTTATTTTAATAATGAATTAACAATAAAAAGGGTGATAAATAACAATAGTGAAACAGCCCATGCCATCTAAATTTAGTGAATTTGAAGAAGCTTTAATGAAAGAGCTCTTAAAAAGAGCAGCACAATTTAAAGGGTGTACACATCCCAATCCATTGGTAGCAGCTGCCGTGTATTATGAAAATGAAGTAATATCATATGGGGTGCATCGCATGAAAGGAGATATCCATGCCGAGGTGGATGCCATCCAAGGCGCTCAAGATCAAGTGTATGGAGCCTCAATAATGGTAACATTAGAACCATGTACACACACAGGAGTCACCCCTCCCTGTGTCACAGCAATTATAAATGCAGGAATTAAAGAGGTCATTTTTGCTATAGAAGATCCTTGTCATTTAGTAAGAGAAAAGTCGGCAAGAAAAATATTAGAAGATAACGGAATTACTGTCAGATCAGGTTTATGCAAAGAAGAAGCCTATCAACTCAATCATGATTACATGTATGCTCATCAAAATAAACGACCTTATATTGTATTAAAAGCAGGGATGAGTTTAGATGGAAAAATAGCTTTATCATCAGGAGAAAGTTGTTATATAACAAGTGAGTCATCACGAAAAAAAGTTCATGAAATGCGATCCGAAACGTGTGGTATTGTGATTGGATCAGGGACATTAGTAGCAGATAACCCACAGTTGACAGTAAGACATGGATATTTAGAAAATAATCAAATTCCACCTTCTTTAATTGTAATAGGAAATTTGCCAACTGATGATAAGAAGTCTTATGTTATTTTTGAATCAGGATATCGTACTATTTTGGTAACCTCCGAAAAGAAACCCAAAGAATCTTCATTTTCAGAGACTTGGGAGATACCAAAAGCAACTCATAATACAATTAACTGGGAGCTATTTTTAAAAAAATGTTATGACAATCATATTTACAGTCTTTTAATTGAAGGAGGAGCAGACACATTTTCAAAATGTTTAGAAGCAGGTGTTGTAAATAAATGTTCATTTTTTATTGCACCTAAACTATTTGGACAATCAGATGCTAAAAGTGTTGTTGAGTTGGCACCGATAAAAACATTAAAGGATGTATTAACATTAGATAATATTTCTATTAAGCAATATGAAAACGATGTTTGTATTACAGGTTTTTGTAGAGTTAAAAAAAGTGATACACTATTAAAATAAGAAAAAGGAGAGTAACGGATGACAGCAACCAAACATGTATTAACAAGTATTAATTTTGACCAATTACCATTATTTAAAACAGGAAAAGTAAGAAGTGTTTTTGATTTTGGGGATACCTTATTAATTGTAGCCTCAGATCGTGTATCTGCCTTTGATTTTATTTTACCTACAGGAATACCAGGCAAAGGAGCTGTATTAACAGCCTTATCAGAAGTATGGTTTGAAAAAACAAATCATTTAGTCAAGAATCATTTAATTACAACTGATGTAAAACAGTTTCCTGCAGAAACAGAACCTTATCATGAATTTTTAGAAGGGCGGTCAATGTTAGTAAAAAAGACATCATTAATTCCGGTTGAATGTGTTGTTAGAGGCTATTTGATTGGATCAGGATGGAAAGATTATCAAGCGACAGGGCAAGTGTGTGGAATTGATTTGCCAGAAGGATTACAGCAAGCGGGAAAGTTAGCTGAGCCCATTTTTACCCCAGCTTTTAAAGCAGAGCAAGGGGATCATGATGAAAATATTTCGTTTGAGAAAATGATAGAATTGATTGGAGAGCCATTAGCCATAAAGTTAAAAGAGATTAGTTTAGCTTTATATGAGTTTGGTAGAAATTATGCAGAATCTAAAGGTATTATTTTAGCTGATACAAAATTTGAATTTGGATTACTAAATGACGAGATTATTTTAATTGATGAAGTATTAACACCTGACTCTTCACGTTATTGGGCTCAATCAGAATATAAAGAAGGAATATCGCCACCCAGTTATGATAAACAGATCGTTAGAGATTATTTAGCAAATTGTGGATGGGATAAAAAAGAACCAATTCCAACCTTACCAGAATCAGTTGTTCAAAAAGTAGCGGATAAGTATCATGAGGTAGAAACATTATTAAGCAGTTAATTTGTTTATTAATGGGGGTGTTGTTGGTCGCATGCCAAGGGCCAATAAACTCTAAAATTACAGAGCCTAAGCTGATACAAGTATTAGAAAAAATAGGGGTAAATCAGCAGGTTATTAATAATGCTAGTCAACTTATTATCGTTAAAACAAAAGATTGGGAACATAAAAATGGTATTTGTTATTTATTTGAGAGAAAAAATAAACTATTTAACTATGTAAAATCGTTTGAAATTGTTTTAGGTCGAAATGGCATGCGTTGGGGGCAAGGGTTACATAATGTTAATGATAGTAACCTTAAGAAAGAAGGAGATGGGTCAACTCCTGCCGGGGTATTTTTATTAGGAGATGGATTTGGAAATGAGCCATTAACCTTAATGGGAGGATGGCCATTTAGGCAGACAACGCAATATGATTATTTTATCGATGATAGTAACAGTAAATTTTATAATAGCTGGGTAGATAAAAGGGATGTAGATCAAGATTGGGATAGTTATGAGACGATGTTAAGAGATGATGGTTTATATAATAGAGGTCTGGTGATTCGACATAATATGGAGCCTGTAAAGCCTATGTTTGGAAGTGCTATTTTTTTTCATATCTGGAAACATAAAAACCACGGAACAGCAGGGTGTACAGCATTAAGCAAGAAAAATATGGAAGTCCTGTTAAATTGGATAAAAAAAGATAGTAATCCGCTTGTAATACAGTTACCAAAAAGTTATTTAGATAAACTTTTATAAACTTTATAAAGCAATACGAGGCATAATGATAAAATTGGCAATGTGCGAGTAATAGAGATGCTATGACGAGAATCTTCTAAGGCACTAGAAGAGATGGGGGGATCTTCTTGTTTAGATAAAGAATCAGGATGAGATGTTGTGTGTGATAATGTTCTTAATTTTTGATAGTTAAAGTTTAGATTGATACTGTCAGACCATTTCCGAAGTATATTATCAATACCACGTTGAGATAAAGGGCTTTTATTACCTGTTAGAGAAATAAATAAAGCTTTATGTTTAGATTTAGGACGTTCTAGTAGCCATTGATGAAGATGTTCTTTTGCAAAAGGAGAAATAGTTAGTTGGCGAGGTCTTTTACCTGAAGTTTGGAGTTTCGACAAATCATCATTAATATCCTCAGGAGAAAGATGACGAACTTCATCAATATAAAGACCAGTAGCGGCAATAAGTGAAATAAGAGATTTATCCCGTGAACGATCAATTTTATCAATAGATAATAATAAATCATTGATGGTATTCAGTGGCGTTTTCATCTATGTTATTTTATCATAAAACAATGAGAAAGATTAAAAAGATAATTTTAGTGAGCTTAACAACGTTAGTATGTGGATACAGTGGGCTTAATGCCAATATAAGTATTTTACAAGTAGATCCAACAAAATCATATATTAAATTTTCAGCAAGACATCTTATAGGAGGTAAAGTAGAAGGAGAATTTTTAGCATACTCCGCGATTGCAAAATTAAAAGATTCATCAACCATAGAGCGTATTGAAGTTATGATTGATACAAATACGATTGACACAAATCATAAAATAAGAGATCGTCATTTAAGACAACCACGATTTTTAGATTATAAAAACCATGATTATATTACATTTATAGCGGAAGGGCCCATTGCATTAACTGATAAAACAATAAAAGGGATGTTATCTATAAAAGGGGTTTTAAAAGAAGTTGAAGTCCCCATAACTTTTAATTTTTTAAAATCAAAAATAAGTGGACAACTAGTGCTATCATCCAAAGTAGAAAATTTTATTATAAATCGTAGTGATTATAAGGTTGGAGGGCTAGGATTCCTAATTAGAGATAAGATAATAATTAATATAGAATTAATTAATAGAGTTTATGTGCAAATAGAAAATAATGTGAAATAAAACTTGATGGAGCAGCCCCCCCCTCTCTCTATTTATCTTTAAAGTATTAAGATGATTCCTCAGTTGAGGAATTAATATTAGATGATGATAGCTCTTCAGAAGTATGTTTCTTTTTATTTAAAATTTGAAAATTTTCAGCAAGTACTTCAGTTGCCCAACGACGTTCATTTTCTTTTTCATAATTTCTAACTTGAATAGATCCATAAACTAATACAGGAGCCCCTTTTGTTAATAATTGGCTACCGACAGAAGCAATATTACCAGTAAGGGTAATGGGAATAAAATCTGTTTCATTTTTACCATTATCTTTTCGATAGCGTCTGGTTACAGCTAAAATAAAGGTTAATTTGCAAAATGATTCAGTGATTTGCTTAAAATCAGGATCTTTCGTTAACCTCCCCATTAAAGTACAGTGATTATAATTATAGCTCATAATAGCCTCCTAAGTATTACTGGATTAAATAATCTAAATAAGCAAGCGATTATAATAATATTAATAACAAAAACATTTAGATACGAGTGTATTATATCTAAAATAAAATAAAATTAAAATACATTATTTATAAATATATATAAGTTAGTTGTTAATAGCCATAAAGAGCCCTTGAAAAACCTAATATAATACTCTGGGCAGGTACAGACTTTATTAAATTTTGAGCAGAAAAAATATAATCGTAAATATAAGTAAAAAATTTAGTGAAGTGATTGAACCGTTAATTTATTTTTAGAAAAAAACATGTTGATAAGAGATTGCTTCATAAGCATGAATTGAGATAAAGGCCTTGAAAAAGAAGGATAAGGGATATCTTTACCTGTAAACGAATCAATAATCAAGAATTTATTAGACACACGGTTAAATGTGAAAATGAAGAAAGAACTTAATATAGGTCTTGTAAACCCGAATGTACTAGGATATTCCCAGTCAACATCTCCATTGTCATTATTAAGTCTTAATAACAAATGTTCTTTTTGTTTACTCTCATTAAGAATAGAAAATGAGATGATCGAAAAATCATTGGTAGCACTAATAGCATGATTAAAAGAAAAATTTAAAATAGATTTATTAAAAGACCATTTAATAGACCCATCTTTTAAGTCAAAAGCAATTAATTTTTTATTAAGATTACCTTCTTTAATAGGTGCTAGTAAAATATCATTCGTGCATGTAGGAGAGAAAAGGAGATCACAAGGTTGCGTTTTCCAGACAAGCTCTCCATGTTCTGGATCTAGAGCAACAAATTCATTAGTGCTAATTTGGCCAATTAAATAATATTCAGATACAAATAACGAGCCTTCGTTAAAGACATAATTAGAATGACTCCAATTGAGTAAACCCGATTCAATAGCATATTTTCTAATAATACCATTATCATTTAAATAGAGATAATTCTGTGTAAATACGGGCGAAGATAATAGTTTCGTAACAGAAATGGTATAAACAATTTCACCGCTGTCAGTAGAAATAGCCATAATACTGTTAGTAGAGTTGTTTTTTAAAAATAAAAGAGAGTTTATACTCGCTAAATAAGATCTATCAATAGAGTTATCTAATGGAAAGCTCCATTGGGCAGTACCAGATATAGAATCAAATTTAGATAATTGATTATCAACAATTATGAATAAGTCATTATCAGATGTAACAATAGGAATATCTTTATTCGTAAGATTAGCGGTAACAGAAAATTCCCAGCTAGTTTTTAATGGACGTTGAATGGAAGGGGATGCATTAATAAAATTCATATTATTAAAATTTCCAGGTTGCACCCAATCTTTAAATGAAATATTAAGGGGTTGATAGGACGGTCTTGTCCCATTCCCAATCCAAAAATTTTTTAAGAAAAATTTCCATTCAGATTGAATTGTTTGCCATGCTTTCTTTGTAGTTTCAATCGTTAAGATATAATAGTTAGCATTATCAACAAAATAATATTCAGCCGTTAAAAATTCATGTAATTTTAATTCATCATTGAGTTCCTGTCGAATGTAAACAGCTAAATGAGCATCATTAATATTAGCCATTAATCGTTCTTTTTTTGATGCAGGACGAGATAATATTTTCATCCATCCATCATAAACCGTAGTAGCCCGAAGTTCATGAAGAGCATTAGCTGTAACGGGTTCTAAAAAATAATGTTGAATAATATTAATAGTTGCAGGAACGTCATTATGAGCCAGAGTAAGAGAGTCTTGCTTAATTGGTTTTTCAACAGACCATAAGTTAGGGATTAATACATTAATATTTCCCTGTTTAAAAGAAGCCCCATTAGAATTAGCATAAAAAATATTAGAAAATACTAATAAAAATAAACATAATAATCTATAAAACATAAGAACACAGTGTAACCTGAACCTAAGAACAGGAAAAGGTTTTTCAATAAAAACATTATTCATAATTTACAAATAGAGGATAACTTCCTATAATAACTCCACTTGACTTGGGGGCGTAGTTCAGTTTGGTTAGAACGCCGGCCTGTCACGCCGGAGGTCGCCGGTTCGATCCCGGTCGTCCCCGCCACGATTTTAGTGAGAATAATCTAAGCACACTGGGAAGCCCTTTTTGAAAAGAATTTTATGGCTGAATCATAAGTAGATAATTATGTTAAATAATAATAGACAAGTTATAATGCTTCTGATTGAGCATCTTTAGGGAGAAAGAGTATGCAAGAGAAAACATTTAGAGAATTAGGGCTTTCTGATATTTTGTTAGAGGCGCTAGATAAAAAAGGATTTAAAGAACCAACTCCAATACAATCTGCAACCATACCTATTATGTTACAAGATCAAAGAGATATTATTGGTCAGGCTGCAACAGGTACGGGAAAAACGGCAGCCTTTGGATTGCCTATTATTGACATGATAGATTCTCAGTCAAAAAATATTGATGTATTAGTGATGAGCCCAACACGAGAATTAACTTTGCAAGTTGCCAATGAATTAAATATTTTAAGAGGAGAAAAAAAGCTTGTAGTAACACCTATTTATGGAGGGCAGTCTCTAGAAAAGCAAAAACAACAACTGAAAAAAGTAAATAACATCATTATTGGGACTCCAGGACGATTAATGGATCATCTGAGAGGTAAAAAATTAGATTTATCCCACGTTCAGTATGTCGTGCTAGATGAAGCTGATGAAATGTTAAATAGTGGATTTATTGAAGATATTGAATTTATTTTATCAAAAACAAATGTCGATCGAAGAACTTTGTTATTTTCAGCTACAATGCCTAATCCTATTTTAAAATTAGCAAAAACGGTAATGAAAGAATTTGTAACAATAGAAACCAAGAAAGAAGAAATGGATATGTCCAGAGTATCCCAAACATTTTATGAATTAAGAGAGTCTGACAAATTAGAGGCATTATGTCGACTCATTGATGTTGAAGAGAATTTTTATGGATTGGTTTTTTGTAGAACAAAGAGAGATGTTGATATGATCAATGAAAAAATGATTAGCAGAGGGTATAATACAGAAGCAATGCATGGAGATTTAAGTCAATTTCAGAGAGAAAGAGTACTGCAAAAATTTAGAAAAAAAATCTGTAAGATGTTAATCGTAACAGATGTAGCAGCGAGAGGGTTAGATATTGATAACTTAACACATGTAATCAATTATGCATTGCCACAAGATCCAGAATCATATGTACATCGGGCAGGAAGAACTGGGAGAGCTGGAAAGTCAGGAAATGTTATGTCTCTAATTACGCCAGCTGAATTTAGAAAATTAAATTTTATTAAAAAAATATCAAAGATAGATATTGAAAAAGTAGATTTACCAAAGGTAGAAAAAATTATTCAAAATCGGAAAATACGAATAAAAAATTCTATTCAAAAAGAAATTGAGCAAGGATTAGAAAAGGAGTTTTATGAATTTGCAAATGATATTTTAGGACAAAACACCTTAGAAGATAGCATCGCTGGAATATTAAAAGTGGCATTTAAATCAGAATTAGCAGAAAAAAATTATGCTGATATTAAAGCACCGCAAAGAGATGGAAAAAGATCATTTTCAAAACGAGGATCAAATCGGTTTAGAGATTTTAACAGGGATAGAAATAGATCTAAAAATAATAATCAAAGACGACGAAATAAGTATTAAATAAAAAAAAAGAATGGTATAAAAGAATTAATACAACATAAAAAATAATCTTGAATGGCTATAGTAACGACGGGATATATAAAAAGATGGTTTAGTCAGGTAATGACTCAATATCCATTAGTAGGATCTGCAAGTTTAATATGGTGTATAACGCTAATCTTACAATTATTTTCTCAAGTAGAATTAAGCCGAGTCATATCATTTAATTCTAATGTAGAATTAATAATACAGTTTGTGGGCCGAGTAAGTGCATTATCTATTCCTTTATTATTTTTATGTGTTTTATTATTAAGGCGACACGCTCATATTGTTAAAAAAAGATTAGTATATCTATTTACTGTGGTCATTATATTTATGTATATGTTTGACAATCTGTTGTTAAAGGACTGGAAAACAGAACAAATGCAAATTAATCAAGAATTTTTTATTATATTAAGTATCCTAATCTTAGGAGTAACATTTGTCCCATGCTTAAAAGATTCTTTAAGAAGTTTTTGGGTTTTTAATAATACCTTATTTGTTAAATTACTAAAAACAGTAACATATTGTTTATTAATATTAGTGGGATTAAATTTTATATTATTAATATTTGATTTCTTATTACAATTAAAAGTAGAGTTCTGGGTATATCAAATAGGATTTATTTTAATTTTTTGTGGGTTTGGGCCTCTGTATTTTTTATCACAAGTTCCAGTATTTAATAAGGACTATAATAACAATGAAGCCTTTCCTAAATTTTATGTTTTATTTTCTAGTATTTATCTATTACCCGTATCAGTAGGTAGTATCATTTGTATCTATATTTATAGTATAGGTTTATTGATTACAAAAACATGGCCTCCAATGGAAATGCAAATTATTTTCATAGTATCATCTAGTATTGTCATATTTCTAATGTTTCAATTTGAGTTATTATCATCAAAATTAAAAAGCAAGTTAGTTACAATTTTTTTAAAATATATTTACATATCAATATTACCATTAGCAATGCTATTTATAATACAATTAACATTATATTTAATAAAAGAAGGAATTACAGAGTTTTGGTATTTAATAAGTGTCTATATAGTATGGGTTATAGGTGTTTGTATTTACTTCATCACATCAAAAAAACGAGATATTAGAATAATTCCAATTTCATTATCATGTATATTATGTGTCCTATTAATAGGCCCATTAAAACCTTATAAAATAAGTGTAAATAGCCAATATTCTAGATTGCTCAAAAGCCTAGAAAAGCATAGTATCTTAGATAAGCAAAAAATAATTATATTAGAAAAAAAACATGAAATAAGTAATAAGGCAAAAGAAGCCATAAAAGACAGACTTTTTTTTCTAGAAAATCATAATAAATTAATAGTATTGCAAAGGCATTATCCATATCCGATTGATAGGCAATCAATTACGATGCAACGTTTACTAGATGACTTAGGATTAGAGATATAAGATGGCGAAAGATCGGTTAAGAGTCAGTGAAATGTTTTACTCCATTCAAGGAGAAGGTTCTTTTTGTGGTCAGCCAAGTGTGTTTTTAAGATTACAAGGCTGTAATTTGACATGTGGAGGGAAAAGCACTATTACATCCAAACATTGTGAAGGAAGCGCGACATGGCGTTGTGACACTATTGAAGTGTGGACGAAAGGGAATTCCATGTCATTTCAGAAAATATGTGAAGAGTGGGAAAGAAATAAATGGATAGACAGACTCACTAATGGAGCTCATTTAGTTATTACAGGAGGAGAGCCTTTATTGCAGATGGATGTATTAGGATTATTCTTAGATTATTATAATCAGCAATATCAAACCGTGCCTTTTATAGAAATTGAGACAAATGGAACGATAGAGCCATCTTTAGCAATAAAAAAGTATATAAAACAATATAATGTAGCACTAAAATTAACTAATTCAGGACTTCAAAAAGAAAACTATTTTGTAAAAAAAGCCATTCAATTTTTTACTAATCAAAAATATGCTTTTTTTAAGTTTGTAGTATCTAACGAGCAGGATATTAAAGAATTAGAAGAGACTTATATAGAACCTTTTCAGTTAGATCAATCAAAGATTATGTTAATGCCTGCAGCAGATAATAAACATGATTTAGCGATATTAGAACCCAATGTAATTGAATGGTGTAAACAGCGAGCATGGCGTTATAGTGCGCGATTACATATCAATATTTGGGATAAAAAAACAGGTGTATAATAGAATTTTTGAAAGTAAAAATAAGTTTAATTTTTAATAAACATCATGTATTATGAAAAAATATTCAATACCTAGGAGTTAGATATGAGAAAAGTTGGGATTTTAACATTAATTATGTTAGTCAATCTTATTGTAAGTTGTAATGGAGCAAAATTAGATACTGATGTGAAGAAACAAAGTTATTCTTACGGATATTTAATGGGAAAGGATTTATCAGAAAAGGAAGCTAATATTGACATAAAATCACTTAGAGTTGGGCTTGAGGATGCATTAAATAATAAACAGCAATTATCAGATGCTGATATTCAGGATGCTTTAAAAACATTAGAACAAACCTTAAGACAAAAATACGAAGAAAAAATGACAGAGAAACGAAATAGCAATGGACAAGAAAGTGAAAAATTTTTAACAAGTAATAAATCAAAGTCAGGTGTAAAGGAACTTGCTAGTGGCTTACAATATAAAGTCATAAAAAATGGAAATGGAAAAATGCCTAAAGGTGAAGATAAGGTAACTGTTCATTATCGAGGAACGTTAATTGATGGGACTGAATTTGATAGTTCATATAAACGAAATGAGCCAGCTCAATTTAAACTTAATCAAGTTATCAAAGGATGGACGGAAGGATTACAGTTAATGAAGGAAGGGAGTAAATGGGAATTATATATTCCATCATCCTTAGCTTATGGCCAAAATGGAGCAGGAGGATTAATTGGGCCTAATCAAGCCTTAATATTTGAAGTTGAGTTAATTCGAGTAGAAACAAATTAAATTTATTTAGTATAAACAATAAAAAAAGAGCCTAGAAATAGGCTCTTTTTTGTGTCAATAAAAATGAAGAAAGATTAACAATGAATAGGCCGATTATCAGTTGCACCTAAACTAGCTTCTTTCAAAGCTTCTGTATAGGTTGGATGTGGATGGACAATCATACCAATATCTTCCGCTGAAGCTCTATATTCCATTGCTAGTACAGCTTCAGCAATCATATCAGCAGCTCTTGGTCCAATCATATGAACTCCTAAAATCTCATCAGTATCTTTAGCTGATAATACCTTAATAAATCCATCACTTTCTTCTGAAGCACGAGCACGTCCACTAGCTTTAAAGGGGAATTTGCCAAGTTTATATGTGATACCAGCTTCTTTAAGCTCATCTTCTGTTTTACCAACAGAAGCAACTTCTGGCCAAGTATAAACAACACCTGGAATAGTATCATAATTTAAATGACCTTTTTGACCTGCGATTATTTCAGCACAGACTACCCCTTCTTCAGATGCTTTATGAGCTAGCATAGCACCGCGAATAACATCACCAATCGCATATATCGAAGGAATTATAGTTTGAAATTGCTCATTAACAGGAATTTGATTACGCTCATTAAGAGAAATGCCAAGTGTATCTAAACCAAGATTGTCAGTGTTAGGGCTACGGCCAATAGAAACTAGAACATAATCACCTTTAAATTCTTTGATTTTTCCATCATGAGATTCAGCCATAACAGTTACATTATTACCTTTTATAGTGGCTCCTGTAACTTTTGTATTAAATTCAAAGTTAAAGTCTAAACCTTTAAAAGACCGTTGTAAGGCTTTTCCTAGATCTTTATCCATTGTAGGAAGTAAACGATCCATGTATTCAATAACAGTAACTTTACTACCAAGTCTGCCATAAACTGAACCTAATTCTACACCAATAACACCACCCCCAATCACAATGAGGTGTTTAGGGACTTCTGATAAAGAAATAGCTTCATCAGACGTAATAATTCGCTTTCTATCAATAGGGACTGTAGGAAGTGGGGTGACCGATGATCCGGTTGCAATAACAAATTTATCAGCTGTAACACTCTTTTTTGATTTTCCAGATCCAACTTCTATTGTGTGAGGATCTTTAAACATCGCATGTCCTTTAATAACGTCGATCTTATTTTTTTTCATCAAAAACTCAATACCTTGAGTCGTATTTTTCACAACATCATCTTTGCGTTTCATCATTTGTTTTAAATTAAGTTTAATAGAATCAACATCAATACCATGAACTTTAAATTTATGAAGAGCTTGATGATAATGTTCGGAAGAATCAAGTAATGCTTTAGAAGGAATACATCCCCAATTTAAGCAGGTTCCACCTAGTGTAGATTGCTTATCAACAATCGCTACTTTTTTCCCAAGTTGAGCAAGACGAATGGCCGATACATAACCACCGGGGCCTGCTCCAATAACAACAACATCAAATTGATATGACATGATAATGCTCCTTATAGTTCGAGTAATAATCGAGAGGGATCTTCTAATAAGTTTTTAACAGTAACCAAAAATTGAACAGCTTCTCGGCCATCAATCAAACGATGATCATAGGTAAGTGCAACATACATCACGGGATGAACGACAACCTCTCCCTTAATAGCAACAGGTCTTTCAACTATATTATGCATACCTAAAATAGCACTTTGAGGACGGTTTAAGATAGGGGTCGACAACATAGATCCAAATGTACCCCCATTTGTAATTGTAAATGTACCACCCGACATATCATCAATGGTTAATTTGCCATCTTGACCTTTAGCTGCATAGTGGCGAATTTGCGCTTCAATATCAGCAAAAGAGAGTGTTTCAGCATTACGAACGACTGGAACAACAAGGCCTTTAGGGGTAGAAACCGCAATACCAATATCGCAGTAGTTATTATAAATAACTTCATCTCCATCAATGCTAGCATTGATGACAGGCCAAGCATCAAGGGCAATAGTAACCGCTTTAGTAAAAAAAGACATAAAGCCTAAACCGGTATTATACTTTTCTTTAAAGGCATCTTTATATTTTTTTCGTAACGCAATAACATTAGCCATATCAATCTCATTAAAGGTTGTTAGGGACGCAGTAGTTTGCTGAGCTTCAATTAAGCGATTCATCAGTGTTTTACGGAGACGAGATAATGGTTTTCGTTCAGAAGATCGTGGTGAGGAAGAGTCTGCTGTTGGTACTGATGAGGAAGTAGATTGTGGAGAGGGCGCTGATGGAGCAGCCGGTATAGCCGCAACATCATGTTTAGTAATACGGCCATCTTTGCCAGATCCTTGTATGTCAGTTTTACTTAACCCTTTCTCAGCTAATAATTTTTCTGCAGCTGGAGATGGGTGCCCTTTTGCATAAGAGTCGGGAGCTGGCCCATCAGATTTTACCGGCTCAACATTAGATTTAGTAGGCTTCTCAGAGGGTGTATCCGTTGATTTCGTTTTAGCAGGAGGGCCCTCTTTTGATTCTTCGATCGAACCAATAACCTGTCCCACTTTGACAGTGCCACCTTTAATAGAAATCGTCAAAATACCAGAAATTTCTGCAGTAAGATCCATGGATGCTTTATCTGTTTCAAGTTCTACAATGGGATCATCCATAACAACAAAATCGCCATTATGTTTATACCAAGATACAATATCAGCTTCAGTAACAGATTCACCAGCTTCCGGAATAATAATATCTTTTTTCATTTAGAGTACCCTCCAGTTATATTAGCTTAACGCTTTTGAGATTAAATCTTTTTGTTGGATAGCATGAAGTTTAGAATTTCCTGTTGCAGGCGAAGCGCTAGCTTCACGAGAAACAAGAGAAAAATTCCAATCATGTAGGTGTTGTAGTATAAAACCCCAAGCTCCCATATTCGCCGGTTCTTCTTGTACCCAAACAAATTTAGCTCCTTGATATTTTTTCTTTAAAGCAGCTAATTGTTTTTTTGGAAGAGGATACAATTGTTCTAAGCGAACAATGGCAATATCACTTTGAGAATCATCTCTATTTTCTAGCAAATCATAATAAACTTTACCGGTACAAAATAATACTTTTTTTATAGTTGAAGAAAGGGTTGTTAGTGGATCATCAAGAATTTCTTGAAAATTTCCATCTGTTAAATCACTAATAGGAGAGATGACACTTGGATGACGAAACAAACTTTTAGGACTCATAATAATAAGAGGAATCCTAAATTTATTATGAACCTGACGTCTTAAAACATGAAAAAAGTTTGCAGGGGTTGTAATATTACACACATACATATTATTTTCAGCACATGATTGTAAGAAGCGTTCAGGGCGAGCTGATGAATGCTCAGGACCTTGCCCTTCATAACCATGAGGTAATAATAGAGTTACACCAGACATTTTTTGCCATTTGGTTTCGGATGCTGTAATAAATTGATCAATAACAATTTGAGCGCCATTAGCAAAATCACCAAATTGAGCTTCCCAAATAACTAAAGAAGTTGGGTTAGCGAGTGAATAGCCAAATTCAAAAGCTAGTACAGCATATTCAGATAATAAAGAGTTATAAACATCAAAACGTGCTTGTGATTTAGCAATGTTATTAAGAGGGGTGTAATGTGATTCTGTATTAGTATCTTTAATGACTGTATGGCGATGCGAGAATGTTCCTCGCTGAGAATCTTGTCCACTTAGGCGAACATGATGATTTTCAAGAAGTATAGAACCAAAAGCTAATTGTTCAGCAAGTGCCCAATCAACAGATTTTTGATTGTTATAAAGATCATTACGATTATCTAAAATCTTTTGCATTTTTGTGAATAAATTAAAATCATCTGGAGTTGTTAATAATGATTTAACAATAGAGTTTAAAGTTGTTTTCTTAACGCCTGTTTTGACAGACGATTCAAAATCAGCAGGACGAGATAAACGATAATCTTTCCAATGAGACAAAAGCATATCAGGTTTTTTTCCAATAGGATTTTCTTTGGCGTAATCTAGCTGCTTTTGTAAATCATCTTTAAATAGTTTAATAAATTGTTGAGCTTCTTCAGTAGAAATAGTGTGATTAGACACAAGTGTTTCAAGATAAAATTCATAGACATTTTTATGTTTTTTTAATGCTTTGTACATAATAGGCTGTGTAAAACGCGGTTCATCTCCTTCATTATGTCCGTATTTACGATAGCCTAAAATATCCACATAAACATCGCAGTGAAATTGTTGACGAATTTTAACAGCCATAATAATGGCATGAACAACAGCTTCTGGATCATCAGCATTTACATGAAATACAGGAGAATCAGTAACTTTTGCTATATCGGTACAATAAACACTCGAACGAGATTCTTTATAGTTAGCCGTAAACCCAACTTGATTATTGGTAACAATATGAAGAGTTCCTCCATTGTCAAAGCCATCTAATTTAGAAAAGTTGGCTACTTCATAGTTTACCCCTTGACCAGAAATAGCCGCATCACCATGAATAACGATAGGTAAAATACGTCGTTCATCATGATTATAACGATGATCTTTTTTAGCGTGAACAATCCCTTGTAATACAGGAGACACAGCTTCTAAATGAGATGGGTTGGGGACTAAACTCAAATGAACGTTATAACCTTCAGGGGTAACAATATTACTAGATTGCCCTAAATGATACTTCACATCACCACCCGTATGATTAACGTCAGGCTTAATATGTTCTTCAAATTCTGAAAAAACTTCTTCATATGATTTTTGAAATACTTGAATTAACACATTAAGTCGGCCTCGATGTGCCATACCTAAAATACATTCTTCAATATTATTTTGAGCCCCAATACGAATAGCTTGATCAAGAGCAGGAATTAGTACTTCTAAACCTTCTAGTGAAAATCGTTTTTTACCAACATATTTAGTTTGAAGAAAGTTCTCAAAATTAACAGCTTGGCCAATTTTTTTTAAGATATCATGTTTTTGAGAACTAGGAAATTCAGGTTTATTAGCACAGCTTTCCATTTCTTGATACATCCATTGACGCAACTTTTCATTAGTACAATGCATAAACTCAACGCCAATAGATTGACAATAAGTCTGACGTAAATGATCAATAATGGTTTTAAGGGAAGAGGGAGGTAACTTGATTTCTTGAGCACAATCAAATGTTGTTTCAAAATCATCTTCTGATAAATTAAAATAATCTAGCTCTAAATCAGCTTTATGTTGGCGTCTTTGACGGATAGGGTTAGTATGGGCAATTAAATGGCCACGAGATCGGTATGCATGTATGAGTTTCATAACTTGAACATCATTATTAGTTAATGTTGTATAAGAGCCATTCTTTGAAGCATTAGAAAAATCATAGCCTTTAAAAAAATCAGCCCATTGAGTATCAACACTATTAGGATCATTGCAATAATCAGTATAAAGATTATCAATGTAATCGGGATTAGCATTATTAAGATATGAAAATTCTGACATAATTACACCTTACTTTTTTTTCAAACCTATCTATTGTAAGAGTATCTTCCATAAACAGCAAGATTTTAAACATATGATGTTAAAAAACTAATTAAAAAATCAAAATAAGGTGTTAAGATATCAAAAATCCAAATGAGGATAAACGAATAGACATGGCGGGACAGCTTTTATAAAAAAGGAATGTCTCATAAACGATCGTTTATGAGATACCTCTTCTTAAAACCCAACTAAATGAAATTTGTTGTCTCTAAAACACGATAACTATATAAAGCATTTACATAAAAAGGTAAAATAAAGAAGGAACGATTATGTCAGGAATGTTAGCAATATCACAACGATCAACAGGAGAAGTCTCAAAAAGGCAAAAAGTAGGCTCTGAATCATCAGCACCATCAGCCGAATTACAAGGATCAACAGGAGAAGTCCCAAAAAGGCAAAAAGTAGGCTCTGAATCATCAGCACCATCAGTCGAGCTATGGAACCATCTGCCTATTGATCTGAGAAGAAGGATATATAATGAGCAAGACACATTAGCACGTGTACTACTTGGTAGTACTTGTAAAGCGGAGTCTGATGAATTAAAAACAGAGTGGATTGAACAAAAACAAAATAAGGTAAAAGATGCTGCTGGGAAAATCTTTAACTTGGTAAATAATGAAAATCCGACAATCTTTGCAAAACGCATACAGAGTTGTTTAGTTGAAAAATTTGGTCGTATTTCTCCACCTTTACAATTTTCAGATGTTAAAAATATATCATCTTTTAAAAAAGATACTAAACGTTATATTGAACAACTTGGTAGATATAATTTTTTAACTGAATTTGAAGACGAATTATCGAATGAAGACTTATGGGACAAGATCAATATAATATTAGAAGCACTCGCTTATAAGGTTGATAAAAAAATAGTTTTTTATACATTTTGTTTAAGTTTCAATAAATTGGCTGAAAATGCAGCTAGGGCTCTTGGAAATTTAGCAAATAATTCAGATAACCAACAGGCGATTGTTGAAGCTGGTGCAATTGCCCCTTTAGTTAAGTTATTAACGGATGGAACCGATACTCAAAAAGAAAATGCAGCAAGGGTTCTCAGGAATTTAGCAGAAAACAATAAAGTAGCGATTGTCAACGCTGGTGCAATTGATCCTTTAGTTAAATTGTTAGATGGAACAGATAGACAAAAAGAATATGCAGCTGAGGCTTTGTGGGAGTTATCAGAAAAAAATCATGATAATCAAGTAGCGATTGTCAACGCTGGTGCAATTGATCCTTTAGTTGAGTTAGTTCGTTCAGGAACAGATGACCAACAAGCAAATGCAGCTGGGACTTTTTTGGCTTTAGCAGAAAATAATCATGATAATCAAGTAGTGATTGTCAACGCTGGTGCAATTGATCTTTTAGTTGAGTTAGTTCGTTCAGGAACAGATCCCCAACAAACAAATGCAGCTGGGGCTCTTTGGTCTTTAGCAAAAAATAATCATGATAATCAAGTAGCGATTGCCAAAGCTGGTGCAATTGTCCCTTTAGTTAAGTTAGTTGCTTCAGGAATGGATGACCAACTGACAAATGCAGCTGGGGCTCTTGGAAATTTAGCAGCTAATAATCCAGATAACCAAAGGGCAATTATTGAAGCTGGTGCAATTGACCCTTTAGTTACGATTTTAAAGAATGAGCTAGATTTTCAAAAACAAATTGCAGCTGAGGCTCTTGGAAATTTAGCAGCTAATAATCTAGATAACCAAAGGGCGATTGTTGAAGCTGGTGCAATTGACCCTTTAATTGAGTTAGTAACGGATGAAAGAGATTTTTTCAAAAAAGATGATGAAACTCGGGTTCTTCGGAGATTAGCAGCTAATAATCCAGATGACCAAAAGGCTATTATGGGAACATTAGTTACGATTTTAAAGAATGGGAAACCTTATCAAAAAGAAATGGCAGCTCAGGCTCTTAGAAATTTAGCAGAGTTTAATCAAGATAATCATGTAGCGATTGTCAACGCTGGTGCAATTAAACCTTTAGTTGAGTTAGTTTGTTCAGGAACAGATAAACAAAAAGAACATGCAGCTGAGGCTATTAAAGCTTTAGCAGAGAATAATCCAGAAATTAAAGTAGTGATTGCCAAAGCTGGTGCAATTGACCCTTTAGTTAAGTTATTAAAGAATGGGAACCCTTTTCAAAAAGAAAGTGCAGCTCGGGCTCTTGGAGATTTAGCAGAGGATAATCCAGATAACCAAAATGCGATTGTTGAAGCTGGTGCAATTGACCCTTTAATTAAGTTTTTAACGGATGAAACGGATGAAGGAGATTTTTACAAAAATGATAATGTAGCTGAGGCTCTTAAAGCTATAGCAGAGAATAATCCAGATCACCAAAAGGCTATTATGGAAACATTAGTTACGATTTTAAATAATGGAACAGATACTAAAAAAGTAATGGTAGCTTATGCTCTTAATAATTTAGCAGAGGATAATCCAGATAACCAAAATGCGATTGTTGAAGCTGGTGCAATTGACCCTTTAGTTAAGTTGTTAGATGGAACAAATACTCAAAAAGAACATGCAGCTGGGGCTCTTTGGTCTTTTCACCAAAAAGAATTTGCAGCTGGGGTTCTTAGAAATTTAGCAGAGGATAATCATGATAATCAAGTAGCGATTGCCAAAGCTGGTGCAATTGTCCCTTTAGTTACGATTTTAAAGACTGGGACAGCTTTTCAAAAACAAAATGCAGCTGATGCTCTTAAAAATTTAGCAGAGGATAATCCAGATAACCAAAATGCGATTGTTGAAGCTGGTGCAATTAAACCTTTAATGGAGTATGTAAAACTTTTTGGCGAAGGAGATAATGTAAGGGCTCTTGAAAATTTAGCAGCTAATAACCCAGGTAACCAAAAAGGGTAGTGGTGAAAAAACATAAAAAAAGGGGATAAAGCAATGAATTTGATTCAGACGATAT
>CETH01101687.1_pt1 | contig 68903 bp, 73 predicted proteins | sample 361461 | NCBI WGS metagenome assembly CETH01 (sample SAMEA2622695, study PRJEB7988) | marine metagenome | isolation source: saline water (ENVO:00002010), including | reverse complement strand
ATCTCTCTCTCCAACGCTGGAATGGTTGAGAATTAATATTCTCATCATCCTTCGTTAAATCAAGACCACCTCTAAGACACTCATATACAACTCGACCATAGTTTTTACCAGATAAGCCTAATTTAGGTTTAATGGTACAGCCAAGAAGAGGTCTTCCATATTTGTTTAAACGATCTCTTTCAACAACGATTCCATTTGGTGGACCGCCACAAGTTTTAATGAAAGCAATTGGGAATCTAATATCTTCAAGACGTAAATGTCTTAAAGCTTTAAATCCAAAAACGTTTCCAACTAAAGATGTCAATACGTTTGTTATTGAACCTTCTTCAAATAGATCTAAAGGATATGCAATAAATGCATAAAAAGCTTCAGGATCTCCAGGAACGTCTTCGATTCGATAACAGCGACCTTTGTAAAATTCTAGGTCTGTTAATAACTCGGACCACACTGTAGACCAAGTTCCAGTTGAAGATTCAGCGGCAACAGCTGCTGCTACTTCTTCTCTGGGAACACCTTCTTGACCAGTGCATTTAAAACATGCTAATAGGTCAGTGTCTAAGGGGACATATTCGGGAGTCCAGTAGGTGTCTCTGTACTCCTTAACCCCAGCGTCATACTTCTTACTCATAGATACTCCTTGGTTTTTATAGGGAATTTATTCAAAAGTTAAAGACTTTTGAGTTATCTAATTCAGTCCTTTTGTCCAAGGAAATTTCCGTTTCCTAGAGCAGGTTCAACTTCTCTATGAGGACGTGCAATGATGTGAGCTGCGACTAAGCCATCACCAACTCTCTCACAAGCGTCAGCACCGGCTCTAACAGCAGCATTAACTGCACCAGTTTCTCCTCTTACCAAAACGGTTACGTAACCGCCTCCAACGAATTCACGACCAATAAGGCGAACTTCTGCTGCCTTGGTCATTGCGTCTGCTGCTTCAATAGCAGGTACAAGTCCGCGTGTCTCGATCATGCCGAGAGCGATACCCATTGTTTCTGTAGCCATGCCTACTTAGTATTAATGTGGAATGTTCATATCGAAGAATGCTCTATCAAGACCTTATAAGTCAAGTGTTTTAACAAGAAACAGCTATTAATGTTTTTTCTATGATATATAAGATAAACTTATCACCCTTGATATAATTGATATGTTAATACTATTAAAATTTAGTTAGAGCATCAAAACATACAGTTGTGTTAAGAAAAAATTTACATTAAGTTATCAGCGTACGAGGCAGGCCCTGCCAATGCGGGTGTGGAATGTTCAACCAATCCTGTCTCTGTATCAAGCTTTCAGGTAAGATATTATTTCTATATTTTATTAAACTCTGTGAAATCTGTTTTAACTATTGCCAGTGGTAATGCAAAAAAAGTTTTAGAGATTTCTGAGATGTTAAATGTTTTAGACCTAGATGTAAGAAAACAACCTGATCATCTAAATGTTGAGGAGACAGGTAAAACTTATTTTGAAAATGCTTTATTGAAAGCCAAGGCCGCAGCTTCTGTTACAAAGACATGGACTTTAGCTGATGACTCTGGTTTAGAAGTTGATTTCTTAGATGGGAGACCAGGAATTTATTCTGCTAGATATGCCAGCTCTAATTTTGAAAAAATTGACAAATTGATTAAAGAACTTGGAGATACTCCATATAGAAGCGCAAGATTTATCAGTTGTATGGTTTTGTGTAATCCAAAGGGCCAATTAGTAAAAGATTCTACTGGAATTTGCTGGGGTGAAATCTTAAAAAGACCAAAATATGATAATGGAGAATTTGAATCAATTTTTTGGGTTAAAGAAGCTAAAAGCGTTTATGGGCAACTTAATCAATCACAATTATCGAAGCTTGGCAGTAGAGGGAAAGCGGCCAGAAATCTTTCACCCTTTTTAAAAAAAGAAATGGGAATAAACTAAATTTTTAAAAATTAGAAATTTGCTCAATAGCATTAATTGAAGCTGCAGCAGCTTCTTCAACATCACCCTCTTTACCAGCCAGGGTAAGTCTACCGAATGCTCCAACTGCTTTAACATCTACTACGGTAATATTAGAGGCTTTTTCAGCTTCGTTAGCTGCTTTTAATACATATCCAGCTGGTTCAGTCTCTAGAATAAACATGCTCATACCGGCTTGAATCATTGAACCGCTTCTATTTTGCCTATTAATTAAAACAGAATGGTCTGGTGTAATAGCGCGTATAATTTCAGTCCAACTGGTTGAAGGTTTTGTTCTTTTTCTAACTTCGCTTCCAATTGCATCTAAGACAACATCTCCTGAATGTAAAACTGTACTCTGATCTTTATGGTATAGGGCAAAAGAACCGAATTCTCTCTCAACAATCATTTGCCCTAACCTAACATTACTAGCTTTTAGAGCTATATCGGTAACTCTGTGAATAGCCATACCCGGTGAAACCTCCATCCATAAGCAAGAATCACCTGGGATTGGTAGAAACCCTCTACTAACAGTTCCCATATAAGCTGCAAGTTGAGGCTGTAATGAATCTAAGAAAACATATGTTCTTAACTCAATTTGTTCAACTTGGCTCGCCTGTCGAGATACTAATGATTTTTCTGAATCAGTAGTAATATAACTAGCTCCACCAGACTGAGATTGCACCTCAGATCCGGTTACTAGAGAACTTTTATTTTTACGTTCTCCCCTGTTTAAGCTAGAAGTTGGTTCCATTCTGGAGACTATAACTGATAATGGATCAATTTTTCTATCAAATTTACTTGCAAGTATCGAATGAACCGATACCTTCAACTTAAAAGATATTAATTTTATGGCTTCTACTTCAAAAAAAACTCAGAGACCAGAATCTCTAAATAAAGAACTAAGTCCAGATCAGAAATTAAGTCTAGTCAGCTTAGGTTTAATGCAAAAACTATCCCAAAAAGATCCATCTTTTAATTGGTTAGAGGATGAGCATTCTGAAAAGTTATATATAAAAAAACTCAGAGACAGACTTGAATTAATACAATTAGCTCTAGGGACAGGAGCTCCATTAAGTACTACAGAAATTTCATTCCTTATGGGAGCTAAACCAGGTAAAAAAACTGTTGAAAGAGGAGGATTAATCGCTACAAAAATTTCAAGAAATATTTGGAAACTTTCTAAAAATAATGCAGAGAAAAACTACTGGAGAAATTAAAAACTACAACAAAAATATTTTTCTCAAAAACTCATTTAATTATTTAAACAATCATATAAGTTTTTGAAATATGTCCAATTCATAAGAGAACTTATTAATTACTTTCTTAAATTAAAAAAATTATGCAAGCTTAATTTATAAGCTCAAAATTTTTTTATTTTATGAGTAATCTAGAATTAAATAAAGAGACTGGTCCGAGAGAGGTTTTTTGCGGTCTAACATCAATTGTTTGGCTTCACAGAAGAATGCCAGATGCTTTTTTTCTAGTTGTTGGATCTAGAACTTGTGCACATTTGATCCAAAGTGCAGCAGGTGTAATGATTTTTGCTGAACCAAGATTCGGGACCGCAATACTTGAAGAAAAAGATCTTGCTGGATTAGCAGATGCCCACGAGGAACTTGATAGGGTAGTAAATGATCTTATAGCAAGAAGACCTGAGATTAAAACTCTTTTTCTCGTTGGGTCTTGTCCAAGCGAAGTAATTAAACTTGATCTTTCAACTGTTGCAGAGAAATTGAACCAAAGATTTCTAGGTAAAGTAAGATTTGTTAACTACTCTGGTAGTGGAATAGAGACAACATTTACTCAAGGCGAGGATGGTGCTCTTAAATCCCTAATCCCTTTGATGGAAAATACAGAAGATAAAAAACTATTGTTAGTTGGAACTCTTGCAAATAATGTAGAAGATAGATTTAAAAAGATTTTTAGTAATTTAGGGATTCCAAATATTGAAAGTTTCCCTCCAAGGCAATCGACTCAATTACCAAAAATTGGCAATAATACAAAAGTTCTCATTACACAACCCTATTTAAGCGAAACCGTACGAGATCTTGAACATCGTGGTTGTCAAATAATTCATGCTCCTTTCCCTTTAGGAGTTGAAGGAAGTACAAAATGGTTTTTAGCTGCAGCGGAAGCATTCAAAATCCCCGAGAATAAAGTTCATGAGGTTATTTCTCCTTTAAAACAAAGAGCCAAACAAGCTCTTGAGTCACATGTAAAAATCCTGAGAGGTAAAAGATTATTTCTTTTACCCGAATCCCAGCTTGAAATATCTTTAGCAAGATTTCTTCACAATGAATGTGAAATGGATCTTATTGAAGTGGGAACTCCATATTTAAACAAAGATTTAATGGAGGAGGAGCTCAATTTATTACCTGAAAACACCAAGATTGTTGAAGGCCAACATGTCGAGAAGCAGTTAGATCGAGTACGAGAATCAAATCCTGACTTAGTGGTTTGTGGTATGGGTTTAGCCAATCCATTAGAGGCAGAAGGGATTAATACTAAGTGGTCAATTGAAATGGTTTTTAGTCCTATCCATGGCATTGATCAGGCAGCAGATTTGGCTGGGCTTTTTTCTAGACCTCTTAAAAGGAATCAAATCCTTACATCTCAAACTCTTGTAACCAATTAAATTATGGAATTAACTCTTTGGACATACGAAGGTCCTCCTCATGTGGGTGCAATGAGAATTGCATCTTCGATGAAAGATATACATTATGTTCTGCATGCACCACAAGGAGATACTTATGCAGATCTGCTTTTTACAATGATTGAGAGGAGAGGTCAAAGACCTCCTGTTACATATACAACTTTTCAAGCCAGAGACTTAGGGGGAGATACAGCAGAATTAGTTAAGAGAAATATCCAAGAAGCAGTAGAAAGATTTAAACCAAAAACTCTTTTAGTTGGTGAAAGCTGCACAGCTGAATTAATACAAGATCAACCTGGAGCCCTAGCTAAAGGGATGGGTTTTGACATTCCGATTGTTAATTTAGAATTACCAGCTTATAGCAAGAAAGAAAATTGGGGAGCCTCAGAAACTTTTTACCAATTAACTAGAACTCTTTTGAAAGACAAAGTAAATGAGACGAATAAAATTAATTCACAAAGATGGAAAGGTTTGGGTCGAAGACCAAAGGTTAATATACTAGGACCTACTTTATTAGGATTTAGATGCAGGGATGATGTAATAGAGATCCAGCGTATACTTTCAGAACAAGGGATTGATACGAATGTAATTGCACCTTTGGGTTCTAACCCAGATGATATAAAAAGATTACCTGATGCTGAAGTTAATATTTGTTTATATCGTGAGATTGCTGAAGCCTCGTGCGAATGGCTAAAGCGTAATTTTGGAATGGAATATACTACAACTATTCCAATTGGAATAAAAAATACCATAAATTTTATTGAAGAAGTTCATCAAAAACTTGGCCTTTCTTTTACTAATAAAAAAGAGCTGGAAAACAAATCTAAACTTCCTTGGTACTCACAATCAGTAGATTCCAATTATTTAACAGGTAAACGAGTTTTTATCTTTGGTGATGGCACACACGTTATTGCAGCTTCAAAAATTGCCAAAGAAGAATTAGGTTTTGAAGTGGTAGGGCTTGGCACATATAGCAGGGAAATGGCTAGGCAGGTTAGAGCTGTTGCTAATGAAATTAATTTAGAAGCAATAATAACAAATAATTATCTAGAAGTTGAAGATGCGATGAGAAAAGCATCTCCTGAGCTAGTTTTAGGCACTCAAATGGAAAGACATAGTGCAAAAAGGCTTGGTATACCATGCGCTGTAATTAGTACGCCAATGCATGTACAAGATGTCCCTGCAAGATATAGTCCTCAAATGGGTTGGGAAGGAGCAAATGTAATATTTGATGATTGGGTTCATCCCTTAATGATGGGACTTGAAGAACATTTAATAGATATGTTTAAACATGATTTTGAATTTGTAGATGGGCATCAAAGTCATTTAGGCCAAACAAATAAAAACTCCAATGAAATTGATAATATTGCAAAAATAAATAACACAAATATTGCAGAAATTGAAAAAGTACTATGGACAAACACAGGTAAAGCTGAATTATCTAAAGTACCATTTTTTGTAAGAGGCAAAGTAAAATCAAATACTGAAAAATATGCTATTTCAAAAGGAATAACTGAAATAGATGATGAGACCCTATACGACGCGAAAGCATTTTATAGCTAATTTGTTATAAAATAAATAATAATCTAACATGAGTAATTACACTTATTTATATATAATTTGATGTATAAATTGAACATAATAAATATATTTTGTTTTCAAATATTAATAAATAAATATATATTGAAAAATATGGTTCATATTGCATTCTGACTGCAAGAATATATATATAAATATAGGATTAATTTATTAATGACTAGTACTATAAATAAACAACCTGACGGAGAAGGAAGTGTCCAAGTCAAGCAAGATCCAAAAATAAAAATAGAAGAGGGGGCATTAGTTATTGCAGTTTACGGGAAAGGGGGCATAGGTAAATCGACAACCTCTTCAAACCTATCTGCAGCATTTTCTAAATTAGGTAAAAAAGTACTTCAAATTGGATGTGACCCTAAGCATGATAGTACATTTACGCTAACCCACAAAATGGTTCCCACAGTTATCGATATTTTAGAAGAAGTTGATTTTCATAGTGAAGAGCTTAGACCAAACGATTTTATGTTTGAAGGATTCAATGGTGTAATGTGCGTTGAAAGTGGAGGCCCCCCAGCTGGAACGGGATGTGGTGGGTATGTTACTGGTCAGACAGTTAAGCTCCTGAAAGAGCATCATCTTCTAGAAGACACAGATGTTGTTATTTTTGATGTTCTAGGCGATGTTGTATGTGGAGGCTTTGCTGCCCCCCTACAGCATGCAAATTATTGTTTAATTGTCACTGCAAATGATTTTGATTCAATTTTTGCCATGAATCGAATTGTTTCAGCAATACAGGCAAAAGCAAAAAATTACAAAGTTAGATTGGGAGGGGTTGTAGCTAATAGATCTAAAGATACTGACCAAATAGATAAATTCAATAATAAAACAGGCTTAAAAACTATGGCACACTTTCAAGATGTAGACGCCATTCGAAGATCAAGACTTAAAAAATGTACAATTTTTGAAATGGAAGCAACAGAGGATGTTATCACTGTTCAAAATGAATATTTATCTTTAGCAGAAAAGCTTTTAAATAATGTAAAACCACTCGAGGGTACTCCTCTAAAAGACAGAGAATTATTTGACTTATTAGGATTTGATTAACTAAATCAGATCCACCAATTTTAGAGATATTTCCCATAGTTTTTTGCTTGTAAAAGGATCAACAATTCTGTCAGACAATTTCTGAGAGAAAGCTTTTCTGCCAAATTTCTGCCTATTCCCCCAACTCCAATGAACTCCTGACTGAGTGTATTCCTCACCTGTGGCAATCAAAGCAACTCTTTCGCCTGCCACTCTCTCAGAAACATATCCTCGAGTGATAAATCGTTGAAATATCGGGAAAAATATTCTAAATAACCAAGGGGTGTATCTAAAAAGTTTTGTATTAGCGACACATCCTGGATAAAGCGAGTTACTGATTAATTTATCACTTGGGAATCTTTTTGCTATCTCTTGTGCCGTTATCATATTACATAATTTACTATCTTTATAAGCTTTACCAGGCTTAAATTTCTTACCATTTGCCATGCTTATAGGTGATAAAAATCCCCTCTCAAGTCCTGATAAATTCCCAAGATTTGCAGGGGCAGGTACAGGAATTTTCCCCCCAAATTCTCTATAATTTGCTGTTACAGTTCCAAGAATAATAATTCTTGGAACAAAATTATATTTTTTTTCATTTATGTAAATTTCCTCATTATTTGATAACATTTTTTCTAAGAGTAAATTGATAAGGAGAAAATGTCCTAGATGATTAACCGCCATTGAATTTTCAAATCCTTGAACAGATCTTTCGGGTTTCCTCAATCTAGGCTTATAAACAGCCGCATTACATATTATTACTTTTAAAGAATCACCAAACCTCTCAATAATTTTAGTGCAACCATCTCTGACCATATTTAAATCTGACAAATCAATTTCAAAAAATTTTATCTTCTCTAATTCTTCATCATTAAGGATTTTACCACTCTCAATCAATGCCTTTTTATTAGATCGATTGATTGCAAGGACACTCCATCCAGATCTTATCAATGGTTTCAATGTATTCAAACCTACTCCAGAAGTAGTTCCCGTAATTAAGACCAAACCGTTTTTACCATTAATCACTATTAGAAAACCTCATTTAAAAATTTCAAAAATGTAATGCAAATTTCTTTTACATCAACGCCATATTACTCTCATTCTGTCCCTAGAAATCATTTGATCTTGATCCTTCATAAATCTTTGCTGACCATTTATAGATAATAAATTATCAAAACGAGTTGTTAATTCTCTATATTTATCTTTTTCATGTAAATAAGATCCTTTTATTTCTTTTAATCTAATGATACGTATTTTGGAAATATATCCTATTTTAAACAAGCTGATAGTAGCTAAAAGAAGAAAACATATTTTTAAAAATAATAGTATTGAGCTTTCAAATCTTTGTTGCTTTTCAGAGAAAGCCTTTTTACTTACTTCCATTTTTGAAAACCCTTTAATAGTTTTTTTAAATGATTTATTATTTAGCTTCTTACTATTTTTGTTGAATCATCTCAAAAAAGTTTTTAGTGCTAATCAATTTTTAACATATTTTGAATAAATTCCAACCTTTTAAGATTTTTACCTGAAATTTTCCTTTTTGTATTTATAAATAAATTCCCAATAAAAATAAGTAAAATAATATGTTCTTATTCGGACTTATTGCATTAAAAGTAATTTATTTATCCAAAAAATTTTTAAGATTTTAAAATATCATTAATTAAAAAAATTTTTCTTATTTAGTCTATAAAAAGAATGCTTAAAATTTTTAAATATTTAACTATCTATTTTGACAAAAAATAAAGCTTTAATAATCTCAACAGTGAAAGCATCAGGGGAAAAACATATGGACCTTGATTTACAATTTTTGAATAAAACTATTTTAGATAAAGAAATATTATTAACGTTGAGATTCTATATTTGGGAAGATTATTGGCTTTCAATTGGTTATCACCAAAAGAATTTACCTGCGCATTGGATTGATTTAGAAAAAGAAGAATTGATAAAGATCGTAAGAAGGCCTTCTGGAGGTGGTGCAGTTTTGCACTCTGGGGGCATTACATATGCACTCACTTTTAAAAAACCGTTATACAAGAAACTTAGTTATGAAAAAATAAATAATTGGTTAATTAAAAGTTTTTCCGAGATAGGTCTTGAATTAAAACCTGGAGAAACAAAAAGATCAATAATTTTAGAAAACTGTTTTAGTTCCTCCTTTAGTTCTGATTTAATTGATAAAAATGGATATAAAAGAATTGGTAGTGCCCAGTATTGGAAACAAGGATCATTTCTTCAACATGGAGAAATACAGCTAAATCCACCAAGTGATCTTTGGACAAAAATTTTTAAGCAATCTGCACCACCTAAAATTAAACTAAATTTAACTCACAGTGAATTAATCACTTTTTTAAAAAATTCTTTTTTAAAGCTTTATCCTGATCTATATGTAAAAAAAATAGATTTAATTTAATCAAAGAGTAAATTTATTTGAAAAAAAGATTATTTATTGAAGATCTCCATTCTTTTTCATTAATTCTATGATTTTCTGGAGTTCCAAACCAAGAGGATATTTATTCTTTATTTTAAGTTTATTTCTTAATTCAGCTGACAAGTTGAATCCAATTTGATCAAGTATGAAATAACCAATTCTATTTCTGTCAATTAAGCCCTGAGGGATACCTAAGGAATTAACAATTAATAGAATACCTTGGCTGGTTTTCTCCAAACGACTAATTAATTTCCATAAAGGTGTATCATTGAATTCATTTGGGAAATCCTTAATAGGTTTTTTGTATTCGCCAACTAAAGTGTTCGCCCATTTTCTAAAAGATACTTCTTTAAGACTATCTCCAGTAAAGAAGCCATCCCATCTACCGTTATTAGTTATGAAATAATAATTAACTGATTTATCTTTTTTGTTTTGATATATTTTATTAAAATCTTGCAAACTCAAATCATACTCTAATCTTCTCAATGGGATTAAAGTTAATTCAGATACTTTAGTATGTTTAAGAATTCTTTCGATTTTTAAAAATTGACTTTCAGACTTAGAGGAATTTATCCCAAATAAACCAATTAATGATATTAATATTCCATAATAAAAACTTGTAATAAATATACAAAACGCTCCTAAAATAAGTAGTAAAAAGGAAAGTAGTAAAGTTACTCTATTTAGAAAATGTCTCCCTTTATTTTTATTCCCAGAGTAATGCCAGATTATACTTTTGAGTAAATTTGCTCCATCTAAAGTACTAAATGGTATTAAATTAAAAAATCCAAGAAAAAGATTTAAAATTGCAACTCTAGAGATAATATCAATTATTATTTGATCCTTAGCATCACTCGAATAACTTATAAAAAATAAACATATAGAAGTAAAAAAATAAAATAGAGGCCTTACTATTGAAATTTTTATATTTCCTGCTGCATTTTGGCACTCCTTATCAGTTTGTAAAATTGCGCCCAAAAAGAAAAAAGTAATATTTTTAATTTTTACCCCCTCTTTAAGAGAAACAAAGGTATGTGGAATCTGATTAAATACGATAGTTATTAATAATAAAAATGCAGAAAAAAAACCAATTAACCAAGATTCTTTAATATTGTAAATTTCATTTGAAGTTAAATTTACCTGATTACTAATACTCCACGAGAAAAGGAACAAAAGTAATGCCCAATTTGGATGAATATAAAATGGAATACCCCATAACTTTAAAACTTGCCAAGTTTTCAAAAAGATCTCCGATATATAAAATATTAATTACATTCTACACATTACAAAAAATAGATAATATCAAATGATTAAATCTAAAACTCTCATAAAAATATGTGGCATCACTTCATTAGAGCAAGCAGTGGAAATAGCAGAACTGGGGGTAGATGCGATTGGTCTTATTTCTGTAAAAGAATCCCCAAGATACTTATCTGCTCTCAAAAAAAAAGAAATCTTTAAAACTCTAGAGCATTTATTTCCAAAGATAAAAAGAGTTTCCGTCGTCAAAAACATTCCTATAAGTAATCTTAAAAATCTAATTGATTATGAAAATGTTTTACAACTACATGGAGATGAAGATCTTCAATATTGTAAAGATATTAAGAGAGAAATACCAAATTTAGAGTTATGGAAAGCATTCAGAATAAATACAATCAATGATATTGAAATGATTGACGCATATCTAAAGTTCATAGATGCTGCATTATTAGATTCTTGGAATAAAGACGTTTATGGTGGAACAGGTATAAGAATAAAAGAGGAATTATTAAGAAAAATCTCTTTAAATAAACCATGGTGGCTTGCTGGAGGGATATCTATCGATTGGATTCAACAAATTATCAAAGAAATTCGACCAAATGGGCTCGATATCTCAAGTAGTATTGAGAAATCCCCTGGGATAAAAGATATTGAACTGACAAAAGAACTTTTAAGGGAAATTAAAAAATAAGATATCTAAGATGTAATAAGGTAATAATTGAGATGTATATTTTCAAAATTAATAGCAAGATAATCCATTAGGTTGTTGCTTAACAAGTTCGAAGAACTCTTGTTTTAAACTAGCATCATGTCTGAAATCACCTCTAACAATTGAGTTAATCATACTTGTATTAGGCTCCTTAACGCCTCGCCAACACATACAATAATGCTTTGCTTTAACAAGAATTGCTAAGCCTTTTGGCTCACAAAGGCGTTCAATTTCATCGGCTAAAATCATAACGGCTTCCTCTTGGATATGTGGTCTGGAAAAAACCCAGTCAGCTACTCTAGCAAACTTAGAAATACCAATAACCTTATCTCCAGGTTTAATTCCTATCCAACAATCACCAATAATTGGAACCATATGATGTGAACAAGCAGATCTAACACTGATTGGTCCTAAAGTGTAGATCTCATCTAAATTCTTTGCATTAGGAAAATCTGTAACATTAGGTTGTTTATAGTATCTGCCTTTAAAAACTTCGTGTAAATACATCTTTGCAACTCTCTCAGCAGTTTCTTGGGAGTTATGATCATTTTCAATATCGATAACTAAAGATTTTAATAATTCTCTGACTCTTGAAGCAACCTCTTTTTGTAATAAATCTAATTCACCCGGATTAATGAACTCAGAAATATTATCATTTGCATGAAACCTAATTTTTTTATTCTGAATTCTATCTTTAATTATTTCAGAAATTAATTTATCAGAAATATTATTATCTATTTCTCTATTAATGTTGTCACTAGGAATGGTAGACATAAATGAATATTTGAAGTCTGTAAAGCTATTAATACTTTATATTTCAGTTAGAAGTATTAAAAAAAATTATATCACATTAGTATGTTCCTAGGAGCTTAAAAGAGTTTACAAATCAACTTAAAAATTTTTTAATTTTACTATTTAGAAAGCTCCTGTTGCTGGCATTAGAGTTAAATCTTCAATCAACTGATAACTAGGTTGTTCTGCTATATAAAGGATAATATTTGAAACATTATCAGTAGAAAGCATAGCATCTCTATTAAAGTCTGAATTTACATATTCAGAATCCCAAAGAGGTGTATTTACTGAACCTAAAGTTATTGTACATGCTCTAATAGAGTTTGCTCTCTCTTCCTCTCTTAAACATTTTGTAAAACTAGATAGTGCAGCTTTAGAGACACAATATGCACTCCATTGAGGGAAAGCATTGTGAGCAGCATGACTACTTACATTAATTATTAATCCACCTTTTTCTCTCATTAGAGGGACAATATATGAACAAATTTGAAAAACACTTGTAAGATTCACCTGCATTATTTCTTGCCATTTATCTAAGGGCATACCAATTAAGTCACCATTGTAAGCAAATCCTGCATTATTAATCAACACAGAGGGGCAGCCGCAATTTTCTACAACTTTTGATAATGAAGCCTCAATCATGTTAGGCTCAGATAAATCACACGCAACTATAAATACTTTCCCAGGCTTATTGGATAACTCTTTTTTTAGTTCTTCAAGCATTTTTATATTCCTTGCCATTAAAATTAAATCCCAACCTGAATTTGCAAATTTTATGGCTGTTTCTCTGCCAATACCTTTTGTTGCTCCCGTAATAAGTACTATTTTCAATTTAATCAGATTTAGTTGAGATTTCGTTATAAATTTCCTCTATATTTCCTGATTCAATAAATTTGCCCAAAGCTCTAAACTTAGAATATCTTTTTTCTAATAATTCATCATTTGTTAATTTTAATAATTGATTTAAGTGCTTTTCAATAGAGGATTTAAGGTTCTCTCCTGCTTGCAAGGGCGCCCAATTATTTCCCCCAGCAGGTTCTTGAATAACCTCATCAATCACTCCAAGTTTTAAAAGATCTTGTCCAGTAATTTTTAATGCTGTGGCTGCTTCTGATGCCTTAGCGGCATCTCTCCATAAAATAGAAGCACAGGCTTCTGGACTAGCTACAGTATATACACTATGTTCGAACATCAAAAGTCGATCAGCTACTCCTATACCTAAAGCTCCTCCAGAGCCGCCTTCACCAATGACTGTCGCTACTATAGGAACTTTTAATCCAAACATCTCCCTTAAATTTCTGGCTATAGCTTCTCCTTGGCCTTGTTCTTCTGCTGTTAACCCAGCATAAGCCCCAGGAGTATCAATAAAAGTAAGAATTGGTAAATTAAATCTGTCTGCATGCTTCATAAGCCTTAATGCTTTTCTATATCCGCCAGGTTTCGCCATACCAAAATTTCTAATAACATTTTCTTTGGTATCTCTACCCTTCTGATGACCAAGAAGCAAAACAGATCTTTTGTCAATCGAACCTATTCCTCCAATGAGAGCCATATCATCCCCTCCATTTCTATCTCCATGTAACTCTATCCAGTCATCACAAAACATTTGAACAAAATCAAGGGTACTTGGCCTCTGTGGGTGTCTTGCAACCTGAATTTTTTGAGCAGGAGTAAGAGATTTAAAAATCTCTTCTCTTCTCCTCGTTGCCAATGTTTCAAGTTGCAGTAATTGTTGGCTTACATCGACTTCAGAATCTCTAGCTAATTCTCTTATTTGTTCTATTTGCTTCTCCAGTTCCACAAGAGGTTTTTCAAAATCAAGCAAAAATCTTCTTGGCATAATTTATCAAACAGGTAATGGATTAATTTTCTTATCAAGTCCGATAGCCGAGAATCCGTGTTTTTCAGAGGCTGCTCCAATAAATTCCATTTTCTCAAGAGTAATATTATTTCTTCCCCAACTAAAATTTGTATGGCATTTTTCAAATTCTAAAATCATTGCCTCTGCGAAACAAGCGAACATTTCTCTCTGAGGGTTTTCCATCTCAGCTAATTCCATCATATTCCATCCAATATCATTGAAAAACCTTACTATACCCCCTTTAAGAATGTGAATATCTTTTCCCTGAAACTTTTCATCAAGATTTTTAGGATAACCTCCATCAATCATCAAACATGGTCTCTTTAATTGGCTTATGTCAATTTCCATAGTCTTTGGCATACTGGCAACCCAAACAATGATATCAGCGGTTGATAATGCTTTTTCTAAAGGATATATAATACCGCCTCCTAATTCCTTTTGAAGAGCAAGAAGTGGTTCTTGCTGTCTCGCAACCATAATAAGTTCCCCTATCCCAGTTTTTTTTGTAATCCATCTACAAACAGCACTTCCTATATCTCCTGTAGCTCCCACAACAGCAACTTTTGCATTGGACAAGTTTATCCCAACCTTAGGCGCGTTTAATTCAAGCTGCCTGCAAATAACCCAAGCAGTATGAGTATTACCTGTAGTGAATCTTTCCCACTCTAAAGAGGTATTTCTAATCTGTTTATGTTGTAAGAGATTAAAATTTTCGAAAATTATAGAAGTAAAACCTCCAAGCGCGGTTATGTTAATTCCTTTTTTTTGGGCTAGTTCCATTGCATTAAGAACTTTTCTTCTTGCAGTTTTAAATCTGGAAAGCATCTCAGGTACAAAGCATGAATCTATATATGAACCTTCGATAGTAATACCTACGGCACTCTTAACTTCAACGTTCTCTACTAATTGAGGTGGTGCCATACACCATACATCAAGATCTCCATCTGCTATGTGATCAAAGCCTAATATTGAAGCTTTTCTTTTTGCATCTTCAAAACTTGTAGAATGACCAATTAGCCCAAACATTGAGACTTTATTAGAAATATAACTTACAGGTAAAAACAATAGCACAAAGAGCTAAAGCATTAGTATATAAAAACTTTAAAAATATAAGATTATTGAATATTTGAATGACTAAACTATTGCTGCCATTGCCATTCTAGCTATTTCTCTATTATCTAATCCCATTTCTAAAAGAGCATCTTGGTAAGCAATCATAAATTCCTCCATTAACTCTTCTTTATCCATTGACAAAATTGCTGCATCTTCGGCGACTTGATCCAACATCTTTTTAATTAAAGGAAGATTAGCCTTATTAGCTGCTATTAATTCATCCTTGCATGTATGGAGATTTTCTTTAAGCCATTTTTCTCCATAATTCAAGTGCAAATATTCATCATTTACTACACCTTGTGTTATTTTTTTTGCGAACGGATCTGCAACTCTTATATAAACGTGATAGGCGGATATAGCAAAAGCTTCAATTAAGATCGCTTGAATTAATAGGCATGTTGTCAGATTCTCATTTTTTAAAGCGGTTTGAAAATTGCCATGAAGCTTAGAGAAAAACTCTTTGGCAAAAACCATATCTGCTTCAACTCCCAAGTTCTTACCACAAGCAGTAAAACCCCTCTTATGCTTTAATTCCATTTTTGCTAATTTAGTCAACTCCTCAGAATCTTTTGGAAGGAGAGTAGCAATTGATATGTAGTTGTCATACGCTTCTTGTTCTCCTTCAATAACTATTGCATTAATTCTGCTATAAGCATCTTTATAAGCTTCAGTCGTAAAGTCAGGTAAATTCGCAGCTGAAGAAGATTCAAATTCAGTGTTTTTATTAGATTCGAGTGTTTGCATGTCAATAAGTCTTTAGTTCATTATGCAATGAGTTTACACAATTATAATTAATTTATATAGATATCATGAAAATAGTTTCAATTGTTTAACCAGTTATTAAAATGCACAATAAAAAGTAAATAAATTACTTTGGCCAGTCAGAAGACATCAAACCTAGTAACATATTATACCAGTGATCCACTAAAAGTCGCCTTAAATCATTCCCTAGTTCAAGATTTGCTCCTCTACTATCGCCTATAACTCCTGATTTACTTAGATCTTCTGTAAACCATGCTATTGGAGCATCTCCTTCAAGACTCCATCCCCTGGGTTTATTCTCTGGAATTCCCTCACAAGGTCTTTCCTCTCCTACAAGTTCGGGCTTTAAAGACATCATTAAACTTGTTTCTGCTAAGGAAGCATGTAATCCATTCTCCAATTCACTTGTTGTTAAAACTTGATTTAATCCTTTTACCCCACTCCATAAGAAGCATGGAAATATACTTAAATTTGGTGTTACAGTTCTTAATTCTCTTGCTGCAGTATTTAAGAGCGAAATTTGCCCACCATGGGCATTAAGCAAAATCAGCCTCTTAAAGCCAATATTTGATATTTGTTTCCCAATCTCAATAATCATTGATGTTAATAAATTTGAAGGAAGGGTAATTGTTCCCTCGAATCCAGCATGTTCTGGTGAGAATCCAATGTATTGTGTGGGAATCTTTTTTAAAGGAATATCCTCAGGTATTAAATCTAAAACTTCATTAATAATTTCATCGATGAATATACTGTCAGTGGCTAAAGGTAAATGAGGTCCATGCTGCTCAACTGCTCCAAAAGGCCAAATGATCGTCGATCTTTTGTTGGATGCAATATTTTTGACTTCGGGCCAAGATAAATATTCGTATGCATTAGGTATTGATTTAGAGGTCATTATTTAGAATTGTGTGAAAATACCTTTAGAATGTTATAAACAACTAATTAGTATTATTTTACCTATGAAGGGAGTTAGTGATAATAATGCCCCAAAAAAAGTTAAAACTAAGGGCAAAAAAATAGAACTGAAGAAACCATTACAGGTTCTTCAGTTAAACAAAAAGGATGCACAAGTTCAATCCCAAGAGGAGCCTCTTGAGGACAAAAAGGTAATACATGAAAAAGAACCTATCTCTTCTAAGAATGATAAAAACCTTATTTCAAAACCAAATTCTCAATTTGAGATTTCAAATCATAATTCATTTAATAATTATCAAGAAAATAACCCTGAGCAATTTGAGAGTGAAAAGAAACTAGAAAAACCTATTATTTACTCAGAGGAAAAAGAAGAGCAAAGTTTATTTCTAGAAAGAACTGTTGATGATTTTGATTTTGATGAAAATGAATTTCTCGCCGCCTTAAATGAAAATGAGCCAATAGGCCTTACAGGAGAAACAATTAAAGGTAAAATTATTGCTTTAGAAAGTGATGGCCTTTATATAGATATTGGTGGGAAAGCACCTGGATATATGCCAAAAAAAGAATGTGGCATTGGAGTTATTACTAATTTCAAAGAGAAATTTCCAATTAATCTTGAAATGGAAGTACTTGTTATTAAAGAGCAAAATGCTGATGGTATGGTTACTGTAAGTGCAAGAGCTCTTATACTTAGAAAAAGTTGGGAAAAAGTTAAGGAAATAGCGAAGACAGGTGAATTAAGGGAAGTTTTAATTAATGGTTTTAACAGAGGTGGTTTAACATGTGATGTAGAAGGTTTAAGGGGATTCATTCCAAGATCTCAATTAGAAGATGGCTCTGAATATCAATCATTTGTTGGGAAAACCATTAAAATCGCTTTTCTGGAGGTCAATCCTGAGACAAGGAAATTAGTTTTATCAGAAAAAAAAGCTAATTTAGTATCTAAATTCAAAGAACTTCAATTAGGGCAATTAATTGAGGGGAAAATATTAGCGATAAAACCTTATGGTTTTTTTGTAGATTTAGGCGGAGCAAGCGGACTTCTTCATCAATCATCTGTTACGAAAGGGAGTCTAAGAAGTCTTAGGGAGGTTTTTACAGAAGGAGAAATCATTAGAGCTCTCATAACAGAGATTGATTTAGAGAAAGGCCGTATTGGTTTAGATACCTCTTTGTTAGAGGGTTTACCTGGAGAAATTTTAATTGATAAAGAAAAAGTTATGGCCGAAGCTAACGAAAGAGCTGTTAAAACCAAATCACTTTTTGATAAGAAGAATAATTTGTAATGATAATTCCAAAAGTAAATAATTCTTATTTAGAAATAAAATCTGCAGATTGGGAATTAGATTTTTATTCAAGGCCAATCATTGAAAAGAATGGTAAAAAAAGATGGGAATTAATAATCGCATCTACAAAAAATTTTAATTTCAAAGATACCTTTTATTGGAGTAAGATTTGTCCCGCAAATAAAGTTAATTCTATTTGGCTAACGAATGCATTAAAAGAAGCAATTTCAGAAGCTGAAAAACAGGGTTGGGGAAGGCCTGAGAAAATAAGATTTTGGCGATCATCAATGAAGTCAATAATAAAAAAATCACTCGAAAATATAAAAATTGAAGGTCTTGTCAGCAGAAGGACCTATTCACTCTTTGAGAGAATTAATTTTCTAGAGAAAGAAGTTTATCCAAACGAAAAAGGCTATGTAAATGGAGTTTTAGCTCCAACTTTTACTTCTCAGATTATTAATGATGCGACACCCCTTCCTGAAGCAGTAAGAGGAGAATCTTTAGCAATTTCTGAAATATCTATTGGCGAACTAAAAACAGCTAAGAATTGGCCAATTCAATTCGGGGATATTTTCCCAATTGAAGAATCAATTGATGATAATTATTTAGTTCCAGGATTAAGACTTTTTAGTGAGAATAGGGCAATTGCCTTAGCCGCATGGTTCAGTAGCTTAGAACCAATAAAATTAGGAATAGATAAAAATCGACTTTTACTTGAAGCTTTAGAAGATGATAAATGGCTCGTTACTGATCTTGCTGATAAAGATGCAGAATTATTAAATAGAAAATTTAAAGAATCCAAAACAAAATCTTTTGGATACCAATTTATTTCAATCCAATCGAATCCTTACATTGAAGAATTTGCTGGGTTTTGGATGCTTAAAGATATTGATCTAATTACGTAAAAAATGGGGTATAAAACAAATGAATTCATAAATAAATTTTTAAAAATCGATGAAAAGAATCTAAGTTATCACACATCAACTCTTTTAACAGAATTTAAATTTACACATGCTTTCTTCTCAAAAAATTGTTCTGAATATCCAATAGAAAAACTAGCTAGTAACTTTAATAAAAACAAATTAAATTATTTTAACAATCAAATTCATAGTAATATGATAGTATCTAGTTCAAAATATAATCTTAGTAAAAAAATTAAAGCTGACGGAATTGTTAGTGATAAATCGAACGAAAATTTATGGATATATACAGCAGATTGTATGCCAATTTTATTCGCAGATAAGAAAAGTCGTTTAGTTGCCGCAATACATTGCGGGAGAAGAGGTTTAGAGAAAAAAATAATAATAAAAATTCTTAATATTATGGAGAATTTAGGTTCACACAAAAAAAATATTTTAGTTGCAATAGGACCATCAATTTCTAAAGAAAATTATTTAGTCGATGAAAAATGTCTAAGGAATTTTTATCAAAACTTTTTTAAAAAAATTGACTCAAATCCAATAATTAATTCAAAAAATAAATATAACTTAGATATGAGAGAATATGCCTATAAACAGTTAATAAACAATCAAATTATCGCTGATAATATAGATATATCTAATAAATGTACTTTTAAATTTGATAGTGAGTTTAATTCTTGGAGAAAAGATAAAACTAGTAAAAGAAATTGGAACTTTATTAGTTCAAAATTAGATTAACTTTAACAATTGTCACTAGATAATTCTGCAGAAATCAATAATTCCGTCATTTCCTTATTATTTTTTAAGTTAAAGACTTTGGCTAATAAAATATTTCCCTGCTTGGAATAGGGCCTAATTTTAACCTTTGTACCTCTTGGAAAATTTTTTCTCAATAATTCCTCTGCCCTTAATTCATTTACTTCTTCAACTTTTATACAAACAAGATTAACATTCAAATTTCTATTTTGATCCCCAATAATGACACTATTTGAGGAATTAATCTGTAAGATTTCAGCAGAATTAGCAACAAATGGTGTTATTAAAAAGAATAAGCAGGTTAAGCTAAATAAAAAAACTTTAGTCAATTTTCAATTTATGTAAAAGGTATAATTTTTAAAATTAGGGTTTACTAAATTTCTTAATTTTCTTCATCATTATCTACATATCCAACCATTTGAGCATTACTTTTACCAGGTGGAACCATTGGATAACAGTTTTCATCTCTTCTAACTCTAATATTAATAAGAGCAGGACCTTTAAAATCTAAAGCAAATTTAAAATCATTTTTTAATTCATCTCTAGTTGAAAAAAAGAAACCCTTAATACCGAAGGATTCTGCTAACTTTGTAAAGTCCGGTTCCCCATTGCTCATGTCAGATGCGGAATACCTTTCATCATAAAAGCTTTCCTGCCATTGTCTTACCATTCCTTGCCAACGATTATTAACAATTACAATTTTCACATTTAATCCATAATGGGAGAGGGTACCTAATTCTTGAATATTCATAAGTATACTTGCGTCTCCTGCGATACAAATAACATCTGAATTTGGGAAAGCAGTTTTTACTCCCATTGCAGCAGGCAAACCAAATCCCATAGTTCCTAAGCCAGCACTACTTATCCATCTCCTCGGTGCATTTCTAAGATATTGAGCAGCCCACATTTGATGTTGACCAACATCGGTAGTAATGAAAGCGTCGGGAGAATATTCTCTAACTTTAATTAAGATTTCTTGAGGATAAATTTCACCCTCATTAGGAGGAACAAATAAAGGATGCTTTCTTTTCCATAACTCAATTTTTTCAAGCCAACCGGTTGTAAGAGGATTTTGTTTGAGTTTCGAGAATTTATTATTAATTCTAGAAAGAGCTACTGAAACATCAGCAACTATCGCAACATCGACTCGTCTATTCTTATTTACTTCTGCAGGATCTATATCAATATGTATTACTTTAGCTTTAGGGGCAAAAGTATCTAATTTTCCTGTTACTCGATCATCAAATCTTGCTCCCACAGCTATTAGCAAATCACATTCGGTTACTGCAAAATTTGCATATGCAGTACCATGCATACCAAGCATTCCCACAGATAATCTACTCCTCTCATCAAAAATACCTTTTCCCATAAGAGTTGTAGTTACAGGAATCTGATAATTATTAGACAAAGTTTTCACCTCTTCATGGGCTCCAGAAGCTACAGCTCCTCCTCCGACATAAAGTAATGGTTTTTCAGAATTTGATATTAATTCAATTGCACTATTTATATCATTATCATCAATATCATCATTTTTTTTAAATCCATTAGGAATTATTTCTCCTGGTAAGACTTTCTCATAATTAAAGAATTCTTGACCAACATCTTTTGGAATATCAATAAGTACAGGACCAGGTCTTCCAGATGCAGCAATAAAAAATGCTTGTGAAACGACCCTGGCTATATCAGAAGGATCTCTAATCACCCATGAATGTTTTACGATTGGTAAAGTTATACCAAAGATATCAGTCTCCTGAAAAGCATCTGTTCCAATTGCAGGTCTTGGTACTTGGCCAGTTATCACAACTAGAGGCACTGAATCCATCTGTGCGGTTGCTATGCCTGTAACCAAATTTGTCGCCCCAGGTCCAGAAGTTCCAAAACAGACACCTACTTCTCCTGTTGACCTTGCATATCCATCAGCAGCATGTGATCCGCCCTGTTCATGTCTAACCATATAGTGTTTTACCCAGCCTTCCTTCTCCGCCTTATGTACTGCATCGTATATAGGTAATATTGCTCCTCCCGGATAGCCAAATATAACTTTTACACCATGTAACCTGAGAGAATCCATAAGAGCTTCTGCTCCAGTAATCCATTGCGAATTATTTTTATTTGAATCACCCTCTTTCAATGAGGTAGAAGTAAGAGTCAATGTCGAAGCTAAATCTATATAAATAGTAAACTTAATTTTTAATTTTGCCTAATTTGTAATTTTAATGTCAATAATTCAAAAGTAACCTAATTTTTAAAGGGAGAATCTTACTATAGAATTCCTAATTTATGAAGTGGTCCATTCCCCGCAAAAAGCTCTATTAGGATTATTAAAAAAATAATCATAGCAACTCTTCCATTCCATACCTCAGAACTATTATTCCAACCCCATTGCCACTTTTCTTGAGGATATAGCTTTATTTTAGACGGGAGCTTAGAAGCTTCTTCCAAATCAATGATTGGATCTTGAAGACAAGAAATAACCAAATCATTTAAGCCATTTATAAAGGTTGGGTGCGTATTTAATGCTTTGACACGACGAAAGTTTTTAATCCCTGCTCTCTCAGCTATTTCTTTATATTCAATATCAATCTCTTGTAAAGTTTCGATATGTTCTCCAACAAAACTTATAGGAACAACAATTAAATCATCTACTTTTGATTTTCCAAGTTCTTCAAGAACGTCTTCTGTATATGGCTTTAACCATTCTTCTGGTCCTACCCTACTTTGATAAGAAAGAGTATGAGGATTTCTATAACCAAGATAATTTTGAAGTTCATTTATAATTAAAGCAGAGCACTTTTCAATTTCTTCTTTATAAGGATCTCCCGCTTCCTCCACATAGCTTTTAGGGACTCCGTGAGCAGTAAAAAAAACATGCGCACTAGATGGGTTTTGGCAACAGGCAATTTGTTCAGCTATTAGTTCAACCATTGATTTCAAATATCCAGATTGATCAAACCAACTTCTTATACACCTGATAGGTATTTTTTTAAACTCAGAATCACTATCTCTTAGTTTTTTTAATTCTCTAAAACTTGAACCACTTGTACTTATCGAAAAATGTGGATAAAGAGGAAGAACAACTATTTGATCTATCCCATCTGCTTTCATATCAGCTATGGCTGACTCTGTGAAAGGATGCCAATATCGCATTGCGATGTAAGTAGTTGCATTTAATCCATTCTCTCTTAATTTACTTTGCAATTCACGAGCTTGTTGCTCAGTAATTCTTCTAAGAGGAGAACCGCCGCCTATAGACAAATATGCTTCCTGTGACTTAGTACTACGTAAAGTACTTATTAACCAAGCCAATGGTTTTTGAAAAGCAGGAATTGGCAATCTAATTATTTCAGGATCAGAAAAAAGATTATATAGAAAAGGGCCAACATCTTTTATACGTTCAGGGCCTCCTAGATTCATTAATAGGACACCAACTTTTTCCATTTAAATTTTATGGATATTGAAAAAAGACATTAAAAACGTCATTATTATGATAATTATATAATTAAATGAATATAATTCATGAGATTGATCTTATTAATAAGAATTCTGCTTTAGAAGGAAGCAAATTAAAAATTGAAAAAAGAGGAGAAAAATTAAATATTAGGGGCTCTCTTCCTGCTAAAAAAGATGGCCATAAGAACAAAGTCCAACGAATATCATTGGGACTTAATGCTGATTCTTTAGGTTTAGAGGAAGCAAAAAAGAAATTAAAATTAATTAATTTACAATTAGAGTTAAATCAATTCAATTGGAAAAACTGGACTATTGAAACTAAAGTTCAAAATATTAATAAAAATCCAGAAAGTTTCATAACAAAAACCAAACAATTTGAAGAATTTTTTTTTAAAGAACCCAAAAGTGAATTTCTTTCGAGCACAAGAAAAACAACATGGAAGAGCTCCTATATGCCCTATATCAAGAGGATGATTTCTATTTATAAAAATGTTGATAATAAAAATTTAAATAATATATTTCTTGAAACACTTAATAGTTACAAAGAGGGAAGTAGAAGCAGGAAACAATGTGGAACAACATTAAATGTTTTTGCAAAATTCATCCAATATAAAGTTCCAGAAGAATGGACCACAATGTCAAGAGGCTATGGATTAAAAAGAGCTAGTTTCAGAAATTTGCCAAATGATGAACAAATAGAAGAAATTTGGAGACAAATACCTAATCCATCTTGGAAGTTTGTTTTCGCACTTATGGCTACTTATGGTTTAAGAAATCATGAAGTTTTTTTTAGTGATTTAAGCGCTCTAAAAGATAATGAGGATAAAATCATAAGAGTTTTGCATTCTACCAAAACTGGTGAGCATCAGGTGTGGCCTTTTCACCCAAAATGGGTGGAAACCTTCGAATTGTATAAATTAGGAGAAAACCAAAACTTATTGCCAAAAATTAATACGGACTTAAAAATAACGACACTTCAAAAAATAGGAAAAAAAATAACCGATCAATTTAATCGCTATAAGATAGAAATAAAGCCTTATGATTTAAGGCATGCTTGGGCAGTGCGTACAATTTTCTACGATTTACCTGATACTGTTGCCGCTAGAATGATGGGTCATTCAGTAAGTCTACATACACAAACATATCATCATTGGATTACTAAAAGAGATCAACAGAAAGCCGTAAATAACGCGTTATTAAAGTTTCAAAATGGAAAGTCTCTTTAAAGTTTAAAATATATAGAACTATATTTTATAAAATGAAGCAATATGATCAAACTAATATAGATAATATTGAGAATTTAGATAGAGAAGCACAGAATTTAGGCCTTGGAGGTAAAATTTCTCCAGAAAATACCGAAAAGAGATACAAAGAAAGAATGGAAAAACGAAAAAATATCCAATTAGAAAGAATAAAAATAAGAAAAGAAAAAAAAGGATTAATTTTAGTATTTACTGGCAATGGTAAAGGTAAAACAACTGCAGCATTAGGGATAGCATTAAGAACTCTTGGACATAATCAGAAAGTTGCTATTATTCAATTTATTAAAGGATCTTGGACCACAGGTGAAGAAAAAGCACTCAAAATTTTTAAAAAATCTATTTCATGGCATTCACTAGGAGAGGGCTTCACCTGGGAAACACAAGATAGACTTAGAGATGAAGAATTAGTACGAAATGCCTGGGGAGTTGCAAAGAAATATATTAAAGATGAAACCTATAAGTTAGTAATTTTAGATGAAATAAATATTGCTTTAAAATTAGGCTACATAAAGTCAGAGGAAATTATTAGTTCTATCACTAAATATAAAGATAGGGATAATCATATAGTACTTACTGGACGAGGAGCTCCTAAATCAATAATAGAATTTGCAGATTTAGTAAGCGAGATTAATGTCATCAAACATCCATTTAAAGAACAGGGTATTAAAGCTCAAGAATGTATTGAATTTTAATCTTGGAGTTATTAAAGTTTCAAATTGAATTAAATTTTCAGATAAAGTGGGTACTAATAATTAAAAGTTTTAATTTTTATTTGGGTTGATAAATGTATAAAGACGTGAGCAATGCTTCACTTAAATTAGAAATTCTGCATATTGCTTGCTACTGTCTTAAAAGTATGATTATGAAATGATTTACAAAAGAGTTCTATTAAAACTAAGCGGTGAAGCGCTAATGGGAGAGAAACCCTATGGAATAGATCCTGCAATAGTACAATCAATTGCAGAAGATGTTTCCAAAGTTGTCGCTAATAAAGTCCAATTAGCAATTGTTGTCGGAGGCGGTAACATTTTTAGAGGTCTTAAAGGTTCAGCAGACGGGATGGACAGAGCGACTGCGGACTATGTCGGGATGTTAGCAACTGTAATGAATGCCATTTCTCTTCAAGATGGCCTTGAAAGAGCAGGCGTTGAGACGAGAGTCCAAACTGCGATTGAAATGCAGGAAATTGCTGAACCCTACATCAGACGTCGTGCGATAAGACATTTAGAAAAAGGAAGAGTAGTTGTATTCGGTGGAGGGTGTGGAAATCCATTTTTCACAACAGATACAACTGCGGCTCTTAGAGCAGCGGAAATTAATGCAGAGGCTGTTATGAAAGCGACTAAAGTTGACGGTGTTTACGATCGAGATCCAAATGAATTCAGTGATGCTCAAAAGTACTCAAAACTTAATTATCAACAAGTCTTAAGCGATGAAATAGCTGTAATGGATAGTACTGCTATAGCCCTCTGCAAAGATAATAATATCCCAATAGTAGTTTTCGATATTTTTAAAAAAGGAAACATTTCAAGGGCAGTTGCCGGAGAGTCTATAGGATCATTAATAAGTTAAAATAAAAAAATTAATGTTATGAATAAAAAAGAGATCGAATCAAATATGAATAAGAGTATTGAAGCTTTGCAACGAAACTTCAATACCATAAGAACTGGTCGAGCAAATGCCTCACTTCTTGATAGGGTTAATGCTGAATACTATGGTACAGAAACTCCAATTAAATCACTCGCAACAATATCCACAATTGATTCTCAGACCATCTCCATACAACCCTTTGATATATCTTGCTTACAAGCTATTGAAAAATCCATTTCAATGAGCGATTTAGGAATTACTCCAAATAATGATGGGAAAGTAATAAGAATTAATGTCCCGCCTTTAACAGAAGAGAGAAGAAAGGAATTCTGTAAGCTTGCATCTAAGTATGGAGAAGAATCTAAGGTTGCTCTAAGAAATATTCGTAGAGAGGCTATTGATAGAGAAAAAAAAGATGAGAAAGATGGATTAATTTCATTAGATGAATCGAGAGACAACCAGCAAGAGATTCAAAAAATTACTGATAAATTTATTTCTTTGATAGAAGAAAAACTCAATGAAAAAGAGAAAGAGATTTTAAAGGTTTGAGGTCTTTTGATATTGCAATTATTGGTGGAGGTTTATCTGGATCATCTACTGCCCTAAATTTATCAAAAAAAGGATACTCTGTAATCATCTTTGAAAAAGAATCAAAGAGAAATTTAATTCCTTGTGCGGGAGGGATGGCTTCATCAATGCAAAAATATCTACCTTTAGATATTCGACCAGCATTAGAGAAAGAAGTAAAAAGAGTCCATTTCACCTGGAATTTTTCAGATAAAGTTATTGCTGAACTTTCTGGGATATCGCCATTTTGGATCATTAATAGAGAAAAATTAGATGAATTACTACTAAAAGAAGCAATTTCTTATGGAACAGAAATTTTAAAATGCACTACTGTTGAAAAATTAAAGAAGGAAAATCAATTTTGGTCTATTGCATGTAGTAATCACAATAAATATAAATCAAAATTTTTAGTTATTGCAGATGGTTCACAATCTAAATGGTCTTCTAACCTAGAGTTAGGACCTCGAAATCCTAAATTTGCCAAGACAGTTGGAATAAGACTTAATAGCGAAGGAAATATTGGAAAAAATTCTGTAAGATTTGATTTTGGATCTATTAAGTATGGTTTCACATGGGCATTCCCTGGCAGAAACTACACGAACATTGGTCTGGGAACATTCATTGGAGACTTCAATATAAATAATCGAGAATTAATAAATAAATTGGTAAAAGATTTTGGATTTAATAAACATAAATTTGAAATTACTTATAAAGAACTTAGGATTTGGAACGGCTCACATAAAATCCATAATGAAAGGGTTCTTGTAGTTGGCGATGCTGCATCTTTGTGTGATCCGTTTTTAGCAGAGGGAATTCGTCCATCTTTATTGAGTAGTTTTTATGCTGCAGAATGTATAGATAAGTGTTTATCACACAAAATAAATGATCTTAGTGAATATTCAAAAATCATGAAAATCAAATGGGGAGATTCAATGGTATGGGGAAAAAGGATTGCAGAAGTTTTTTACAGATTTCCAAAAACTGGATATAAATTAGGAGTCAAAAGGAAAACCGCCCCTCAACGAATAGCACAAATACTATCAGGAGATATGAGTTATTCAGATATTGCTAGAAGAGTAATTAAAAGACTATTGTTCAGATAAACTCTAATATTTCACAAAGATATTAAATTTTCATTATTTATTTCAGAAAATCTTTTTAAAAGTAGTGCCTCTAACTCTTCTATAGCATTTGAAAAGCCTGTTATACCCTCGCTTAGTTTTTCACTTGCCATTTGATCCTCAAGCATATTAAGTCTGAATTCTTTTTCATCAAAATTATATTCCACGCCTTGTTCTATTAAATTAGTCTGATCTAATTTTTTTGTTAATTCACCAAAATCATTATCCAGTTCATCAAGAAATTTTGGAGCGATTGTTAATAAATCACATCCTGCTAATTCTTTTATTTCTTCTATATTTCTAAAACTAGCTCCCATGACTTCAGTTGAGAATCCCTTCTCTTTAAAATAATTAAAAATTTTAGTAACAGAAATCACACCTGGATCTTCTGAACCTAGAAAAACTGATTTACCAGTTTTTAATTTATGCCAATCTAAAATTCGACCTACAAAAGGAGATATCAATGTAACATTTGCATTGGCACATGCTACAGCTTGGCAAAAGTTAAATAATAAAGTCAAATTACAGTGAATTCCCTCTTCCTCAAGTATCTCTGCAGCTTTAATACCCTCCCAAGTTGAAGCTATTTTAATCAAGATTCTATTCTTGTCTATTCCATATTTTTTGTAATATTTAACTAATTTCCTTGCTTTATTTATTGTCCCTTCAATATCAAAACTTAATCTTGCATCTACTTCAGTAGAAACGCGACCTTCTATTAGTGATAAAATTTCTTTTCCAAATAGAACTGACACCTGATCTATTGCCTCTTTTACTAATTCATCTTTTTTAATATTTTCATCCAACAAATTTTTTGAATTTTCCAAAGCTTGATCTATTAATCTTAAATAATTTGGGTTTTTTGCAGCCGCGAGAATAAGGGAGGGATTTGTTGTTGCATCCCTTGGTTTGAATTTTTTAATAGCATCTAAATCTCCCGTATCTGCAACTACCACGGTCATTGAAGAGAGTTGTTCTAGAATTGATTTCATTGTTGTTTAATCTTATATCTTTAAGTTAGCTCTTTATCAATTTGAAATCATCTTATGATGAGCTTTCTAACTAAATAAATATAATTTTTTAGAGTTTTTTAACAATCGAAATGCTTTCTTTTGAGGCAGGAGGAATTTTTTCTAAAACTATTAAACTTTCAATAATTTCTTTTGCGACAGGAACTGCAACTGTTGATCCATATGCATAAGCTTTTAAGGGAGCATCCACTACTACAAGTACTAAATATTTTGGATCATTAATTGGGAGTGTCGCAACAAAACTACAAGCTTTCTCTTTTGTATAAATTCCATTAATAGCCTTTTGAGAAGTTCCTGTTTTGCCTCCAATCCTATATCCATCAATCTTCGCCCCAACACCACTACCCTCATTAACAACACTTTCCATCCATTCAAGAATAATTTGTGAAGCCTCAGAGGTAAATAGTCTTTTTTTAGGGTGTTTAAATATATCTTTTTTAAATTCATAAGTTACATGTGGTGTAATCTCATAACCTCCATTAGCTAATGAAGCATGTAATTGAGCAAGTTTTAAAGGAGATATAGAAAATCCTTTACCAAATGAAGCCACAGCCTGTTCAATCGGTTGATTAACAAAAACTTCCTTTTGTTTTAAATATCCTGCAGTAGATTCATATAAATCTGTATTAATTTTTCTATTAATCCCTAGTTTATTTAAGCGTTCCCAATAATTTGCAGGAGATAACTTCTGCATAATTTTAACCATACCTACATTGCTTGAGACTTGGAGAACTTTAGGATAACTAATAAAGCCATTCCCTTTCTTATTCCAGTTAGAGAGAGTCCAACCGCCAACTTTTATTTTCCCATTATCTTGAACATATCCATCCTCTTTGATGACTTTTTCTTCTAAAGCCAAAGCAAGATTAATAGGCTTAAAAGTAGATCCTGGTTCAAATAAATCCTGAGAATACCAACCCTTGAATAAACTGTGATCATATTCCCAAAATTTATTAGGGTCGAAAGATGGGAATGATACTAAAGATAAAATTTCTCCATTTTGAACATTCATTACAAGAGCAAATCCCTTTTTAGCTTTCCATTCTCTAACTTGTCTTGCTAATGCATTAAAAGAAACCTTTTGAAGCCTTGAGTCTAAAGTTAAAACTATTTTTTTATCATCATTTAGAAAATCATTTGGTCCTGAGATATCAGGTAGTGGTGTCCCATCTGCACCTTTTTTTAAAATATTCCCTTTTTTTAAAATTCTAATTTTATTATCCAAATGTAATTCCAAGCCAGACGAACCATTCTTATCATCATTAACAAAGCCTACAACATGAGAAAATAAACTTTTCTGAGGATAAAACCTTTTGGAATGGCTTTCTAAATCCAAACCACTTATATATAAATTTCTAATATTGATAGCTTGCTCTTCTGTTAAATCATCGAATAATTTCACTCCGATATTTTTATTATTAAATTTTGAAATCAATATTGATTTTTCTGCATTGACCAATGGACTAAGTTTACTTGCAACTTCTTCAATACTTCTTACCTTCTTGGATGGATCTCCAGGAAAATTAAAGTATTTTGGGTGAGCCCAAAGTGTATAAAGAGGTTTATCAAAGGCAATCAACCTATTATTTCTATCAACAATTGATCGTCTTATTTTTATTGGGTTTATTTTACTAAGGTGCATATCACTTGCTTTAGACTTTAACGATGCAGAACTGAATAATTGTAAATTTACTAACCTTCCAAATAAACCAAGAATAACTACTAAAGAAAAAAAATAGATTGACTTTAATCTTTTTGGATCAAGAGGCTTTAATTTAATTATCCTTTTATGTCTTAATCTCATAGATATCCTCTTTGATATTTACCTTCCTGAATACCTTTACGAATATTGATAAGAAAATTTGTAAGACTATTAATTTTTTCTAATTCAATATTTTTGTAAAGATATATAAGATCTTTTGAGGTCGTTTGTTTTATATTATCCAGCTGATCAATTTCTTTAATATAAAGTTCTTCTGTTGTTGAAATATAATCAATTAAATTATTATTGATAGTTCGGATATCTTTCAACATTGAGTAAAGATTTGTCCATCTGCTCTGACTATTGAAAGATATAGAAGAGAAAATAACTATTAAAATCAAAATCGAAAAATTCAAGCTATCTAATATTTTGTGTGAAATAAAAAGCCATGATTTTTTTGATAAGAAAGAATTATTTTCCTCTATGTATGAAGATTTTAATGACCCAGAATTATAAACATTATCTTCATGCTTACTGAAATTCATTTATGAGATTATCAATAATTTATTATTAGTTAAATAAACACTTTTTAAATTGGTTGGCAAGTAATTACCTTTATTTATTATTAAGTTCTTAATAAAAATAAATTGAAAAAAGTTAATCCATTCCACAAAGAATGCATAAATATCGAAGAGCCTAATCTTCCAGATAATAATCTTGTTACTCCAAGGCCTATTCCTAACACAAATAATGGTGGGAATTCACTTAGACTTAAATGAGCTAAGGCAAAAATAAAAGAAGAAATAATAATCCCAAATATTATCCCAAAGTCTCTTGCTAAAATTGGTAACAATACCCCTCTAAATACAATCTCTTCAAAAAATGGTGCGAGTAATGTTGTGGTTATGAATAACAATAAAAATGCGAAATAATTATTATTATTCAAAACTATTTCAAGTAATGGATTGCTACCCGCTTGGTTAACATTGAAATAATTCATTAAAAGAGATATCAATAAAACAAATGGTATTATCATTAACCATCCTTTTAAACCATCAATACAAGTTTTTAAAAAAGGCTTAAAATTAAATTCTAAATAATCCTTACTTATTATAAATTCCTTTTTTATAGATTTAATTTGGTAATAAATTATAAACAAAGGTGGAATTGACATAAATAAATATCCAAAAAATATTTTTAGAGATTGGCTTATTTCAGAAGTAAAATCTTTTGAAATTATATCAACAATCGTAATTGAAATAAGAGGTGAAAATACCTCTCCCAACACAACAAATCCGCCTGATATTAATAAAACCATATCTAATAAGTTCAAGTCCAATGGCTTATAAACTTTCCAATTAATTTTTCTCGAAAATAATATTTGAAATGAACCTTTTAAAACTAAAAACGTACCTAAAAGAATAGTTACTATAGGAAATAATTTAATAATTAGTAATTTTATAAACATTTTGTTTGCAATATTAAATTCATTAGGTTCTTTTGGGTATAAATCGAATTTATTTTTCAATAAATGGGAAATATATTGATCATCTTTAAAATTATTTAATAAATCTGAACGAGCTATATATGAATTATTTGAATAATATTGTCTTAAAATTTCAGCAGCCTCAATATATCGTTTGTTATTAAATCCCTGGAAATAATCATCTGAAAAATCTTTTTCATTTTTTAAGATCAGCCAAATCAATTTATTTCTCTCACTGAGATCCTTAAAATCAAATTTGGAAAGATTATTTCTCATATCCATTAAAGGATCGTTAGGTATAAATAATTTCTTTAAACTTTCTGGCATTGCTGGACTTGCCAGCTCAGCTATTTCTGATTCCTTTAAGGTTATATCGAAAGCAACAGATGGCCTACTTAAGCTATCTTTGAGACCCTGTTGCCATACAAAAAATGTTATGACTAAAGATATTAAGGCAAGTATTAATTTTGATTTTAAGAGACTTTTGTTCATAACAAACATAATAATTTATTGTTGGCTTTATTTATTTCTAAAAAGTTAGATTCATATTTTAATCATGTCATGAGATGATTATAAGAGTATTTTTTAATCAATAATGGTTCTTCGATTAGTATTTGTAAGACATGGTCTAAGCAGTTTTAATCAAAAAGGGATTGTACAAGGTAGATCTAATGATTCTTATTTAACCAAAGAGGGTTATGAACAGGCAGAATCTGCTGGTAAAATTCTTAAAAGCTTAAATTTCGATGCCATTTATTCATCACCATTAATAAGAGCAGCAGAGACTGCCATAACTATAGAAAAATGTTTTAAAAGTAATCATGAAATAAAACTGGATGATAATCTCTTAGAAGTAAATCTTGAAAAATGGTCTGGCTTAACTATTGAAGAAATCAAAGGAAAATATCCTAATGATTACCAAAGTTGGCAAAATAATCCAGAAAAACTTATTTTAAAAACCAAGGATAATAATTATTATGAGCCAATTAAAGATTTATTTGTACAAGCCAAAAGATTTACTGATAGTCTATTTTTAAATCATGAAGGTAAAGAAGAAACAAATATATTAATTATTGCTCATAATGCAATTCTTAGATGCCTAATATTATCTCTTATAAATAGACCTGAGAAAGGATTCAGGAAAATCAAATTAGATAATGCATCCATATCAATTATTAATGTTCTTAGGGTAAAAGATCCAATTAAGACACAAATTGAATGTCTAAATCAAACATCTCATCTTAGGAAAAACATACCTTCTAAAATAGGCAAGTCAAGAATAATACTGGTGAGACATGGAGAAACTGACTGGAATAAGGAAGGTAGATTTCAAGGCCAAATAGATATCCCATTGAATGAGAATGGTAAATCCCAAGCCAAACAGGCAGCAGATTATCTCAAAGGAATTAGTTTTAATAAAGGATATTCAAGTTCTATGCTCAGACCTTTACAAACAGCAAAAATAATATTAGATAATAATGATTTAAATATCAAAAAGATTGATAAATTAGTAGAAATTAGTCATGGACTTTGGGAGGGGAAATTAGAAAACGAAATCAAAGATACATGGCCAAAATTACTTGATGATTGGCATCAAAAACCTGAAGATGTAATGATGCCCCAGGGAGAATCTATAAGAGAAGTTGCTAAAAGATCAATTTCAGCCTGGGAAAATATTTGTGAGATGCAGGAAGATGATGATATAACTTTATTAGTAGCACATGATGCAGTAAATAAAACACTTATTTGTCATATCCTTGGCTTAGATTTATCAAATATATGGATGATAAAACAAGGCAATGGGGGAATAACAGTCATTGATATTTTTAATGACATAAATAAAGATAATGTTATAAGTTCATTAAATATAACTTCACACCTAGGAGGTATTTTAGATCCAACAGCAAAGGGAGCTCTTTAATGCGAAAGGAACTTTTTTTTGAGAATTTGAATATATTAAAGGGACCGGATATGGATGTTATAAAAGATTCTGTTCTCATTATGAACGGAGAAATAAAAGCATTTGGGAAAAATGCAAGAAATCAGGCGCTACAAAAAAATATTCCTAAAAGTAAATCCAAAGAAAAACTACTTGCTCCCCTACTAGTTGATATTCATTCAAAATTAGAGAAACCACTAAATGGTTTTGAAGACAATTTAGAGCGACTGAAATATAGAGCTAAGAAATCAGGTTATGGCATTATCTCTATACTTCCCGATAGTGTGATTTATAGAGATAGTCCTGAAAAAATCCCAATACAAAATAATTCCCCAAATGATACTTCTATTTTCTTTTGGGGAAGCTTGACTGAAAAAGATGCTGGTTTATCATTATCCTCTTTAGATGAAATACATAGAGTAGGTGCAATTGGATTTTCAAGCAGTTTGTTTAAAGATTTATCAATTATTTTTAAAGGGCTTAAATTGCATAATATTGATTCATATCCATTATTATTAGCGATCAATAAAAGAGATTCGTATGATAAATCTTTTATATATGAAGATATAAAATGTTTGCAATATGGATTTTATGGAATAGATAATTACAGCATGGAAAATAATATGCAGAAGATATTTGATATTAAAGATTACTTCCCTGAAAAGAAAATAATTATAAAAAATATTTCAGATTTAAAAACTTGCAATATCTTAAAAAGTTACAAAAAAAGAATCAAAGCAACTGTATGCTGGTGGAATCTCATTGCAGATACAAGTAATCTAAAACTTAATGATATGGGATGGAAAGTTGATCCCCCTTTAGGTAGTGCTGAAAATCGAGATTTATTAATATCCTGCTTGGAAAAAGATTTAATACAAGCCATTGCAGTAAACTCAAGCCCATTGAGTGATGAAGAGACATTTAAACCTATTAATGAAAGAGCGACTGGTATAAGTGCTTTTGAATTAGTTCTTCCACTACTTTGGAAAGAATTGATTAGCAAAAGATGCTGGAAGATATCAAAACTTTGGAAACATTTAAGTTTTCTCCCTTCTCAATTATTAGGGATCGAGGAGGAAAGTTTAAAGATCGGAAGTAAAAGATGGTTAATTTTTGATCCCACATTTGATTGGATCAATTCTCAAAGCAACTTAGGTTATGATTCACCTTCTAATTTGCCAATGAAAGATGAAAACATAAAAGGAAAAGTTATTGAGTGTGGTTTAGAGTTTTAAAAACTCCAAGACTTTTTAAAGGCCAAAATCTTAAGTATGCTCTCCCTATAATTTCTTTTTTATGAAGGAACTTACTGCCAGGCCAATATCTTCCATCCCAACTATTTGATCGATTATCGCCCAACACCAGATATTGATCTTTAGGAACTAACAAATTTTTAAAAGCCCCACAATAAAGGAGAATAGAGTCCTTACATTTATTTTTTACATATGGCTCAAAAAGTTTTTTATTATTAATGAATACTTCTCCATTATCATTAACTCTAACTAGCTCGCCAGGGAGAGCCACAACTCTTTTAATGTATGCATCACAAGCTCGATCTCTTAGACCTGGGATTAATGACATTGGAGGAAACCCCATAAAAAAGCAATAGGTTTTTTTAGGTAATGGTTTAGTTCTTAATTTTATTAGTTCATTATCAAAAGAAAATGGTGAATTAAAAACTACTATATCCCCTCTTATTGGATCTCTATTTTTTAAGGAATACTTTTCTATTATTAATCTGTCATGAATCTGTAATTCTGGTAGCATAGATCCAGAAGGGATATACCTGGGTTCAGCAAGAAAAGACCTACAAGATGATAAAAAACAAGTCAAAAGTATTAATGGCAGCCATTCAGAAAAAAATTCCTCTTTTGAAATTTTCATAGTATTTATTTTTTTGTAAATAATTTAATTATCAAATTTTTCTTAGTCATAGATATCAAATAATGGTAATAAATCGAGAATAATAAAATAAGTAGTTTGTTTTATTATTAATTTACCAAAATCTCTATAAAATTTTTCTTTAAACTTAATGTTATGAAGATTAATTAGATTATTTACTTTTTTATTAATGGAAAAATTTTTTTTGCAACTTACTTAAAAATCTCTTATTAAAAAATTTATATAAATTGTAAAGCTAAACTTTAGTTTTTGATTTTTTTAAAATTTTAAAAGTTTTTTTCTTATTGTTGGTGCATTTTTTCAATAAATCATCTACCGCATCATAATCTCTCCAGCCTTCAATCTGAACTGTTCTTCCCTCAAGACCTTTACTTGTCCTAAAGAATTCCGCAACATCTTCTAATTGATTTGGTGCAATTTGTTTTATACTTATTATTTTTTTCTGCCTTGGATTAGCTAACGGCACACAAAGTAGTTTGCCATCATATTCTCCGCAATCGTACATATCCAATACCCCTATGGGCCTAGCTTTTATTAAACAACCAGCAAAAGTTGGTTCATCCATAATGATCATCGCATCAAGAGGAGCTCCATCATCAGCCAAAGTGTTTGGAATAAAGCCATAATCAAAGGGATATCTAACTGAAGAATGAAGGACTCTATCTAAAGCCATAATGCCAGCTTCAGCACAATACTCATATTTATTTCTACTACCCGCAGGTATTTCAACTACTAAATTTACAATGCCTTGCATTGGTGATGGAGGGATTGATCTAATATCCATCTTTCTCAATCCTTTGGTTAGAAATTACTCCGTAATCCTGGAGTAAAGGTCTCTCAAGAAATACACTTATTGTAGGTAAAACAATAGTAGAGGCAGCCAAGACAAAACCGAGAATTTTGAGTGATTTCCCCCAAATACTTAAAGGGTCATCATCTTCTTTACCTAACTCCTCTCTTTTTGAGATGAATAAGGAATCTTCAGTTAAATTACTCCTGACAAACTGCTTTGGATTTAGATCCATTAAGAGTATTTTCTTGATAAATGTTGAGAATCAAACACTCAACACTTTTATTTTACATTTAAGCTGAAAATAAATCAAAATAATATTTTTATAAATTTATTAAGGAGTATCTATTTTTCAAGTATTTTCCTTATATTTCTTAATTCTTCAAGTATTTCAATCAATAAATTTTGAGAAGCGGACGAAGGCGAATTAAATACTTCAACTGTTACCTCTTTAATTCTTAAAATATCTTTTGCAAATCTTGAAATTTCATTTGGATGGAAACGCAAAGGTTCTTTTTGATCACTTCTATACTCTGGATTTAATTTCCTAGGATTAAAATTTGGGTTTAAATTACGTAAATCAGTATTTGTATACCTATATACAGATGCTCTAGATCTATTAAGAAATCTTTGTACCTCATCTATACCAACCAATTCTTCGGAACTAGAAATATTAGAATCTGTGTTTTCCATTAATGTTTCAATAATATTATTAGCTAAATTAAACTTGATTAAATAATCTTGCTTAATTAAGGAAAAAAATAGCAGAAAGATTCAACCAATACTAGTTGCGTTCAGGGACTCATGACACTTTAAATTTTTTTACACCTAAGATTGATAAAATTAATATAATTTCATAATCATTTAATGCGCGTCACCTCATTTCCACTGGCGACGCTTCGAGACTCCCCAGCTGAAGCAGAGATCATTTCACATCAATTACTTTTAAAAGGGGGATATATTCGAAGAGTTAGTGCTGGGATATATGCCTATATGCCACTTTTACAAAGGGTTATCGATAAAATAACTTCAATAGTCAATAAAGAGCTTTCCAGCATAGGTTGCAATAAATTACTTTTACCTCAATTACATCCTTCTGAATTATGGAAGAAATCAGAACGGTGGCAAGGTTATACCGCAGGAGAGGGAATTATGTTTAATCTTAAAGATAGGCAACAAAGAGAATTTGGTTTGGCCCCAACTCATGAAGAAGTAATAACAAAAATTGCTTCAGAAATTATAAATTCATATAAACAACTACCTATTTGTTTTTATCAAATACAAACTAAATTCAGAGATGAAATAAGGCCAAGATTTGGGCTCATGAGAAGCAGAGAATTCATAATGAAAGACGCATACTCTTTTCATTCAAGCGAAGAAGACTTAGCCAATTTTTATAATAAAATGGAAATATCCTATAAAAATATATTTAGAAATTGTGGAGTTAACATAGTTGGAGTTGATGCCGATAGTGGAGCCATTGGTGGAGCTGCATCAAAAGAATTTATGATTACTGCAGATTCAGGGGAAGATTCTATTTTATATACAGAAAATGGTTCATATGCAGCCAATATCGAGAAAGCAGTTTCAATCCCATCAAAAGGTAAAGCCCTTTCACAAATGGATCAAATACTTTTAAATACTCCTAATCAAAAATCAATTATAGATATTTGCAAAAGTAATAATTTAGACCCTTCTCAATTAGTTAAAGTTGTCATTTATGTTGCCAAGTTCGAAGATAAATCTGAAATACCTATAATTGTATCAATAAGAGGAGATCAACTAATCAATGAAGTAAAGCTATTTAATACGATAAATAAACAAAGCAAATCAAATCTCTTAAGTCTTTCTATTCTCGATCAAGAATCAAATTCAGTAAATAATTTAAATAATATTCCCTTTGGTTTTTTAGGTCCTGATTTAGAAGATAACAGGATAAATATATCTTCAAAATGGGAAAAAAAATGGTTAAGGATTATTGATTTCTCAGCTTATGAACTTTCAAAGTTTATTAGTGGAGCCAATAAAGAAAACTATCATAAATTCTTTAATTCATGGAACTTTCTAAAACAAGAATTTATCACAGCTGATGTAAGGAGTGCAAAAGAAGGTGACTATATATCATTGGATAAGAATGAAACTTTAGTTAAAAAAAGAGGCATTGAAATAGGTCATATTTTTCAATTAGGACAGAAATATTCAGACAAATTAGATGCTAAGTTTTCCAATAAGGAAGGAAAATTAGAAAATATCTGGATGGGTTGTTATGGAATTGGAATTACAAGATTGGCCCAAGCAGCTATAGAGCAGAATCATGATGATAATGGTATTGTTTGGCCTATTCAGATAGCTCCATTTGAAGTCGTTTTGATACCTACTAATATAAAAGATGAACAACAAAAGGATTTTTCTGAGCAAATTTATATGAACTTTATTGAAAATAATATTGATATCCTTTTTGATGATCGAAATGAAAGAGCAGGAGTAAAATTTAAAGATGCTGATTTGATTGGGATCCCTTTCAGGATTGTAATTGGGAGAGATTCAATTAATGGAGAAGTAGAATTAATTTCAAGATCTAATAGAGCAAAAATAAAAGTTTCTGCAAAAGAGATTTTAGAAAAGTTCCTTTATGAATCAAAACTAATGTACAATTGAATAATTGGCTTGGCCTTCTAGCTGGAGAAAATTTATGTTTACTAAAACAATGAGTCTTACTATTACAAAATATTTTCGTAGAGCTTTGTCTTTCACAATAGCTCTTTTAACCTCTTTGATTTTTCTAGGTTCTCCATCTTACGCAGCAAAAACTTCTATGACAGGTGATTACCCAAAAGATACAATTTCTGTGGTTAAGATTTTGAAAGAAGCGATTGAATCCCCCAAAGATGCTTCGAACAAAGATGAAGTTAGGGAAGAGTCCCTCTCTCTTATTACAGATTATATTTCCAGATATAGAAACAGAGGTATGGTAAATAAAACACAATCATTTACAACAATGCAAACAGCATTAAATGCAATGGCTGGTCATTATAAAAACTTTGCAACAAGGCCATTACCAGAGAATCTCAAAGAAAGATTAAATAAGGAATTATCTCTAGCAGAGAAAATGGTACTAAGAGAAAGTTAATACAAATCATTTAGATTTCTCAATCTATGCATGTTTTTTGAATATATTAAATATTCGAGTTATAAAAATGTTCTTTTAAATTGGCTAATGTTGTTGTAATCGGAGCTCAATGGGGCGACGAGGGTAAAGGGAAAATAACCGATTTGTTAAGTCGCTCGGCAGATGTTGTCGTGAGGTATCAAGGCGGGGTTAATGCAGGACACACAATTGTCGTAGATAATAAGGTTTTAAAATTACACCTTATTCCGTCAGGGATTTTGTACAAAAATACAACTTGTCTTATAGGTTCTGGAACTGTTGTGGATCCAAAAATCCTGTTAAATGAAATTGATATGTTGAGAGACAATGGAATTGAAATATCAGGTTTAAAAATATCATCAACTTCTCATGTAACCATGCCATACCATAGATTACTTGATGAAGCTATGGAGGCAGAGAGAGGTTCACTCAAAATAGGTACTACAGGTAGGGGGATCGGACCAACTTATGCTGATAAATCTCAACGCAATGGTGTGAGAGTAAGAGATCTACTTAATAAAGAGAGACTTACAAATGTTCTTGAAATACCTTTAAAAGAAAAAAATGGTCTTTTAGAGAAAATATATAATATAAAACCTTTAGATAAAGGGGAAATTATTGAAGAATACTTAAAATATGGTGAAAGATTATCAGAACATGTTGTTGATTGTACAAGGACTATTCATTCAGCCGCTAAAGACAAAAAAAACATCTTATTTGAAGGGGCTCAAGGAACTCTTCTTGACTTAGATCATGGCACTTATCCTTATGTTACTTCTTCAAATCCGATCTCAGGCGGGGCATGTATTGGAGCAGGCGTAGGACCAACTCTTATTGATAGGGTTATCGGAGTAGCAAAAGCATATACTACACGAGTAGGTGAAGGCCCTTTCCCCACCGAATTGCAAGGTAGTATTAATGACCAACTATGTGATAGAGGAGGAGAATTTGGAACTACAACAGGTAGGAGAAGAAGATGTGGCTGGTTTGATGGAATTATTGGTAAATATGCTGTATATGTAAATGGACTTGATTGCTTAGCGATTACAAAACTAGATGTCTTAGATGAATTAGATGAGATTCAAGTTTGTATAGCATATGAATTAAATGGTGAGGTGATTGATTATTTCCCAACAAATGCTGATGATTTAATAAAATGCAAGCCAATTTTTAAAAAATTAAAGGGATGGCAATGTTCAACTGCTGACTGCAGAAAACTATCTGATCTCCCCGAAGGTGCTATGAATTACCTTAGATTTTTAGCAGAATTGATGGAAGTTCCTATAGCGATAGTTTCTTTAGGCGCTAATAGAGATCAAACAATAGTCATTGAGGATCCAATTCACGGACCAAAAAGAGCTTTACTAAGATAATGTTTATTTAAATAAAAATGATAGAAAATATTCAGATCAAATCCCAAGAAAAAAGTACTGATCTTATAGGAATAGGTAATGCAATTGTAGATATTATTGTCAACGTAAATGATGAATTTCTAAAAATTAATCAATTAGAGAAGGGCTCTATGAATCTTATTGAAATAGATAAATCAGAGGAATTATTAAAAAATTGCCAGATAATAAAAAAAATTGCTGGAGGATCAACTGCTAACACAGTATTTGCCCTGGCTACTTTAGGAAATAAAGTTGAGTTTATTGGAAGAGTAAAAGATGATTATTATGGGAAAAACTTTTCCGATAGCATTAAGAAAAGTGGGGCTATTTTTAATTCTAAATTAGTAATAAGTAATAAATCTAGTGCTCACTCAGTAATTTTTGTTACTCCAGATGCTCAAAGAACTATGTGCACTTATTTAGGCGCATCCATAGAATTTGAGCCAAATGATCTCAATAAAAATTCGATCAAGCAAAGTAAATATTTATATCTTGAAGGATATTTATGGGATAGTGATTTAGCTAAAAAAGCTTTTATAGATGCTGCAAAAATTGCTAAGGAATCAAACACAAAAATAATTCTTTCTCTTTCAGATTCATTTTGTGTAGATAGACATAGAGAAAGTTTTATAGATTTAATAAAAGAATATATAGATATATTATTTTGTAATGAATCAGAGTTAAAAAGTCTTATTAAGGATAAGGAATTTGATGATTGCAAAAAATACATCTCTTCAATTTGCGAACTTAGCATTGTTACTTTAGGGAAAGAAGGTTCTTTGATAATTAAAAAAAATAAAGTCCATGAAATAAATTCAGTTACAACTGGGAAAGTAATTGATACAACTGGGGCTGGAGATATCTATGCAGGAGGATTTTTGCATGGCTTAATAAATGATTATCCATTACATATTTGTGGGAATTTTGGTTCGATTTGTGCAGGTCATATTATTACGCAACTTGGTTCACGTCCTAATATCGATCTTAAAAAGCTTCTAAAAGAAAAAAGTTAAATAACGTTTCTTTTTATCCAATTAAAATAATCTAGTTCTGAATTAAATTCATTAAATATAATTTGTGGTAAATCATAAGATAATGCAGCCCTTAATATTTTTATTATTGATTCACGATTCTCTATAGTACTTTTTATGTTGATTTCTATCTCATTTGTTGACTCTATTTCTCCGTCCCAAAAGTAAGTCGAAGTTATTTCTTTTAGAGAAACACATGCTGCTACTTTTTTCTCTATTAATAATTTTGCAATTTTTTCAGCATTCTTAAGACTTGACTCAGTTGTGATGATAATTAATATACGATTCATTTTATTTTTTTTTGAAATTAATTACTTTCTGGACTAATAGATCATAATTGGAAAATACTAGGGTATTCAAATTGTTTTTTGGCCTTTTAAGTAGAAATAATCTTATATTATTATTTAAGCTCACTTTCTCCCATACCTTTTGAGAATATCCTCCAGAATCTCTACACAAGATATAGTCAATCTTCCAAAATATGCAGAGGTACATTTCTAAAATATTATCTTGATCTTTTGTCGGATTTAGAATGGCAATATTAGAATTTTTTATACATGAAGAAAATGCTTTTGAGATACTCTCTGGAGTTGATATTATTCTTGTAAAAACATTCGCGCCTAAATCTGAATAATGTTGGGCAGTACTTTCTAAGAATCTTGAGCCAATTGCCAAAAGTATATTTTTATTCTTAAGCTCAAAATCATTTATACCTTTTAAGTCTGATACCAATGTTATTTTGGCGTTATTAACATCCTTATAATGGTATCTTTCAAATCTAAAAACTGTTTTTGATAATTGTGAACATGCCTCATAGAGATACTCAGAAACTTTAATCGCGAAAGGATGTGTAGCATCGACAACATGATCAATTTTATGAAATTTTATGAAATCTTTAAATTCTTTAGTATTTGATAATCTTCCTGTAATGATGTGTAACTTAAGGTGGTCATTATAAACAGTACTGGCTTTATAGCTAACAACACTTATAAACACTGAATAATTCAATGCCAAGAACCTCTGTGCAATAGCTGGGCCGTCAGAAGTTCCTGATAAAATCCAGACATTCTCGTAGCATTTTTTAGGATTCTGCATCAAGATAGCTTTAAGTAAAAAAAGAAAAAATGAATCATTTTCTAATTCAATCAGTTGTTAAGAGCAATCCGCAAATGAGATATACAAAAGATAATCAAACTGCGATTGCAGAAATGCTTGTAACATTTAAAGGTCTAAGGAATGATGATCCATCATCTGATTTAAAAGTTTTAGGTTGGGGAATAATCGCTCAAGAAATGATGGATCAATTAAAAGAGGGACAACAAGTGGTTCTAGAAGGTCGTCTTAGGATGAATTCAATTACTAGAAAAGATGGCACAAAAGAAAAGCAGGCAGAACTTACGGCTTCAAAAATCCATCATATTACTTCATTAGACAATCAACCAAATATAAATACTGAGATATCTTCTTCAGATCAGAATAAAATTAATGTAGAGAATAATAGTCAAAGCAGTACACAATCAAGTTCTAAATGGAATAGTTCTCCTCTCGTTCCTGAGGTGGATGAGATTCCTTTTTAATTTGTTTTATTCTCACTATTATTTTCCCTGGCACGTAGAATGAATCTACTTAGTTCTCTTTCAAGTGCGGCAATTTGACTTCTGAGTTTAGGCCACTTACCACTATCTATATTTTTTAAAAGCCATTCTCTTTCTCGATCTAATTCTGAAATTAATTCTTCTTGATTTGTTGAATTTTGATCTTGCATAATTTATTAAAGACTTAAAACTGACTTACTTAAAATAGCTATGAAAAAAATCTTATCACCTGGTAATTTAATCACAATAACAGGTGGAGGGCTTGCATTAATAGGAATAACAGCTTTTTTCTTGGAGTCAGTTAATCTCAGCGTACCTACATTTTTTTATGGAGTTCCAATTTTTTTAATTGGTCTTGGATTAAAAACATCAGAGATTCCTCCAGTAACGTTAATAAACAAGGAGAATTTTAGAGCTGATACTTTTAAAAGGCCTAAAGAGTTAACCGCTTTAGTTAAAGATGTAACAAGATATCGTTATGGATTAAAAGCACATCTCGAATCTTCTTTAGAAGCCCTCGAATTATGGGATGAAGATAATCCATCGCAGCTCTTAGAACTTGAAGAAATTAATAAAGAAAATAAATATGGATTAAGGATGCATTTTGAAAATAATTCCGTTCCAATAGAAAAGTGGATTAGCAAACAGGAACGATTAAATAGATTTTTTGCAAAAGGTCTTGAATCAGAATTTATAATCAACGATAATAAAAAAGAATTCGACTTGATTCTTTTTTATTAATTTATTATGAGATTCATTATTCAGAATTTTATATAGTTCAGTCTCTCTTTTACAAATGAATGATTCCATAAGAGTATCAATATTAAGCGAAGCACTTCCTTATATCCAAAGTTTTGCAGGTAGAAAAATAGTTATTAAATATGGAGGTTCAGTTATGGAAAAAGATAATCTTAAAGAGGCATTCTTTAGAGATGTAGCTCTATTAGCCAGTGTAGGAGTTAGACCTATAATTGTTCATGGGGGAGGACCTGAGATTAATCATTGGCTAAAAAAGTTAAACATTTCTCCTAAATTTGATAATGGGCTCAGAGTTACTGATACAAAGACTATGGAGATTGTTGAAATGGTCTTAATGGGTAGAGTTAATAAACAAATCGTTATTGGGATTAATAAAACAGGCTCATTATCAATTGGGCTCTCAGGTTTAGATGGTAATTTGATCCAAACGAGACTGTTAGGTAACGGTAGTCATGGACTTGTTGGAGATATTGCAAAAATCAATGCTGACCTCCTGACCCCTTTAATTGAAAAAGGTTATATTCCTGTGATCTCAAGTATTGGTTCAACAAGTGAAGGTATAACTCACAATATAAATGCTGATTTTGTTGCGGGAGAAATTGCCGCAGCAACAAATGCAGAAAAATTAATATTACTTACAGACACTCCAGGAATTTTAAAAGATATTAATAAACCTGAAAGTCTTTTAAAACAAATCAAGTTGAAAGAGGCAAGAAAATTAATTGATCAAAAAATTGTAACCGAGGGAATGAGACCAAAAACTGAATGCTGTATAAGAGCTTTAGCTCAAGGTATTAGAGCGGCTCATATTATTGATGGAAGGATAGAGCATTCACTACTTTTAGAAATTTTTACTAATGCAGGTATTGGAACTATGATTAATTCTTAAATATGAATGATTATAAGCAGGCAGCTAATAAAGCAGAGCTTGCACTAAATGATGGTAAATATGAGTGCTGCATTGAAATTATAAAGCCAATCGTAGATACATTTTCTGTATCTACAAAAGAAGGCGTAAATTTAAGAATGCTTCTAATAACCGCATATAGTGGCCTTAATAAGAATGATGAAGCTATAAAGATTTGCAAACAGCTTGCAAAATCAAATTCATCTCAAGTCAGAGAAAATACAAAATCTCTTATTCAAATTTTAAATGCTCCTGATCTTAAGACTCCAGATAATTGGAATATTAAATTCGAAAACGACTTCGAAAATAATAATCAAAATAATGATTCAAGTAATATCAGAAAGAAATTTAACCAAAAAGAAACATATATTAAAATCTCCGAAGAACCAACTGGAGGAACTATACCTTTTAAAAAGGGTTTCGCAATATTTACGTTTGCCATATTCATTTCTCTAATAATTCTATTAAGTGGCTGTGTAAAGATAAACAATAAACTCGATCTTAGAAATATCAACTCTATTGATATGAATATTGAAGTTAAGAGCAAATATATAAAAAAGATCCCATGGCAAATAAATTTCGAAAAAAAAATAGGTGAAAATTTTAATAGTACAAAAATTTTTTCTGATACAGAGGAATTTTTAATTAAAGAAAAAGGATTGGATCTGAATGAGGTAATAAATAAACTTAATACAATTATTAAAATTGCTTCAGAAACTACTCTTATAAATTTTGAAGATATAAAAATAACTCATTCAGAAGAAGATTATTTCTTTGCAAAGAAACACTTTTTCTCTCTTCTTTTTAATCTCGAAAGTCTTGTCGATATAGATAATTTAGATATCTCAATGAACATAATCAATTCATCTAAACCAATTATCATTAATCAAAATAAAAACACAAAAATTATTCAAAACGATATCAATTGGCAATTAACTCCAGGCAAAAAAAATGAAATAAAATTCACCTATTGGAATTGGAATAAACTTTTTCTGAGTTTCACTTTATCAATTCTTATAGTAGTCACTGCCTATTTAATAAGAAAAAGCAGGTACGAATTAGGATCAAACCTACCCGAATTACCCTCATAATTATATTTCTACAGGACTCATATCAATTGTCAAATAAATATTATTAGGTATTAATTCCCATAATTTATTCATATTTGACAAGGGTGTTTTAGAATTTTCTGGACCATATATCAACAATTGCCACCTAAATTTTTTACCTATTTTTGAAATAAGACTTGGGGCAGGTCCAATTAAATACCACTTATTTTCTTTACACAAAGGCTTTAAATATTCAGCTAATTTGTTTCCTGTATCCTCAGTTAATTCATTACAAATTCCTGATATCCGCAAAAGAATCACTTTACAAAAGGGGAATAAATTAGATTTTTCTCTAATTTTTGCATTTTCAATTAAAAAACCCTCATAATCTCTGGTTTTTAAATAATTTATTATTGGATGGTTAGGTTGATATGTTTGAAATATGACTTCACCAGTTTTTTCTGCTCTACCAGATCTTCCAGCCAGTTGAAGAAATAGTTGTAATGATTTTTCTTCCGAAGAGAGATCGGGTCGATGCATTAGTCCATCAGCCGCTAAAACAACAGAGAGTGTAACTCTTGGAATATCAATTCCTTTCGCTAACATTTGAGTCCCTACCATAACATCAGCATAACCTTTCGCGAAATCATTAAGAATCTTTCTATGGCCATCCTTACCTGAAGTAGTATCCCTATCAAATCTAAGTATTCTTAAATTAGGTAATTCATTATTAATATATTCAACAATTTTTTGGGTCCCAACTCCAAATGGTTTAAAAGCATTTGATTTACATTCTGGACAAGAAGTAATAAATTGCCTTTTTAAATTACACCAATGACAACTTAACCATTTAGTTCCTTTTGAGCTTGAATGAACAGTAAGAGAAGTATCACAATTAGGGCAACTGACCACATATCCACAACTTCTACAACTTAAGAATCCGCTGTAACCTCTTCTTGGGACCAAAATAATAGCTTGCTCACCTTTCTCTCTTAATAATGAGAGGGACTTTAATAACTTTGTACTTAATATCTTTGTATTTCCCTTTTTAAATTCTTCTCGCATATCAATAATATTTATTTCTGGTATTTTTGTGTCCGATATTCGATCTTTCATTCTTGCAATATTAATATTTTTCTCAAAATAAACTTTTTTCCATATATTCATTGAAGGAGTCGCACTACCATAAATTATTTTAATTTTATGTCTTGTAGCTCTATCAAGTGCAACTTCTCTTGCGTCATAGCATGGCATGGGATTTTCTTGTTTATATGAGTTATCGTGCTCTTCATCCAAAATTATCAATCCCAAATCTTTAAATGGTAAAAATACAGCCGATCTTGTTCCAATTACTACTACCGGTGACTCATTAATATTTAGTTTATTCCAAACTAATTTCTTAGATTTATCAGAACAATTACTATGGTATTCATAGACATCAAAACCTAATCTATTCCTAAATCTATCAAAAAGTTGGGGGATTAAACCTATTTCAGGAGCTAATATCAAACAACTTTTATTATTCAATAATTCTATTTCAACAATTCTTAAATAGATTTCTGTTTTTCCTGATCCTGTCTCACCCCAGAGGAGCAAAGCTTCACCTGGGATCATTTTCTGAATTTTTGAAAGTGCACTTTTTTGTTGCTCAGTAAGGTTGGGAATTAATATATTTTGAGAATTATATTTATGTGAAGAGGACTCAATTGTTTCGGATATTTTTCGCTTAGTTTTAATAAGAAGTTCTTTCTCACACATTCTATTAATCAAACTTATAGTAAATCCAAATTTAACTAAATCATTTTGCCAAGCTCCTTTATTTTGAATTATATGATTTATAAGAGAAGATTGTTTAGGAGTTAATTTATTTTTAGAAGGAATATTATTTTCTGAAATAGAAATCCAAATGAAAGACTTGAAATAATTAGAGTTTTTTTTATATTTACCAATCCAACCAGAAGGAAAAGCTGTCTTAATCATTTTAGAACTACTCACCTTATATATTTCTGCTAACTCTTGTAGCCAATTTTTCCAATCATTTTTGAAAACTTCTTTTTGCAAAATTTGCTCGATAAAAAGATATTTAATAATTGATTTATTAGCATTATTTTGGTTTAAAGTATTTTGATCAATAATAATTTTTTCAAAAACGATACCACTATATAAATTTCCTTTAAATGTAACCAAAACAATATCTCCAATGCCTACGCCTAAATTTTTCCCATCCAAATAATCAAAACGATTGCTATATCTACCAAAATCAAGCAAAACGCCTAACTTCGATACATAAACAGAATTATTATTAGTTGCGAGCTTCAAAACTTTTTCTTAGTATTGGATTGTTGAACATTCCACAAAGTGTTTTTGCACATTGTACGCATCAAGTTCTCAGGAAAGACATGAAGCTTTGATCATTGAGTTAATTATTCAAAAATGATCTGCCAGTCTGAGAACTCCCTAAACTTGTTGCTCTAGGTAATTTATAACACTAATAAAATTTTTCAACATTTCAAAGCACATTATTTTTTGCCAAATTGTAAAAGTTTTAATCAAAAAAAAACTTTTACTACTAAATGTACGGAATAGCCGTAATTAAATTTTTATTTAGTTAAATTCACCCTAGAGAGGAGTCTATTATGTGTCCAATAGCTACAGAATCTAAAAATCCCAAGTCACGTACTAAGAAAAAGATCATTAAGGATATTCAAGTCACGGAAGAAGTAGAAAATCTTAATCCTATATCAAAGGAAGAAAACACAAGTAAAGAATCAGAAAATAATGAAGGTGTTTTATCAAATAATGATAATGATTTTCATCTTTCCGATGAAGAAGCAAAAAATTTATCCAATATAAAACTTGGACCAAAAGGAACTTATACCGAAGATTCAATAAGAGTTTATCTTCAAGAGATAGGAAGAATTAGATTACTGAGACCAGATGAAGAAATTGAACTTGCAAGAAAGATTGCTGATTTGCTTCAACTAGAAGAAATAGCTACTCAATATGAATCAGAAAAAGGTCACTTCCCTTCTGTTAGAGAGTGGGCTGAATTAATTGATATGCCACTATCAAAATTTAGAAGGAGACTTCTTTTGGGAAGAAGAGCTAAAGAAAAAATGGTTCAATCCAATTTAAGGTTAGTTGTATCAATTGCTAAGAAATACATGAACAGAGGACTCTCTTTTCAAGATTTAATTCAAGAAGGTAGTCTTGGTCTAATTAGGGCCGCAGAAAAATTTGATCATGAAAAAGGATATAAATTTTCAACTTATGCTACTTGGTGGATTCGCCAAGCGATAACAAGAGCTATTGCTGATCAAAGTAGAACTATTAGATTACCTGTTCACTTATACGAAACAATTTCAAGAATAAAAAAAACGACGAAGGTGCTCAGCCAGGAATTTGGGAGAAAACCAAGTGAAGAAGAGATTGCAGAAAGTATGGAAATGACAATTGAAAAATTAAGATTTATCGCGAAGAGTGCACAACTACCAATATCTTTAGAAACTCCAATTGGTAAAGAAGAAGATTCTAGACTTGGTGACTTTATAGAAGCAGATATAGAGAACCCTGAACAAGATGTATCAAAAGCTCTTCTTAGAGAAGACTTAGAAGGAGTTTTAGCAACACTGAGTCCAAGAGAAAGAGATGTTTTAAGATTGCGTTATGGTATTGATGACGGAAGAATGAAAACATTAGAGGAAATTGGACAAATCTTTGATGTTACAAGAGAGAGAATTAGGCAAATTGAGGCTAAGGCATTAAGAAAATTAAGACACCCTAATAGAAACGGAGTTTTAAAAGAATATATTAAATAGTACAATTTGCAATTTAATAGCTTTGTTAAGTTGGTGAATAATATCTTTAAATGTTCACCTCTATCTTTTAATGTTAATTAAAACTATTTTTTAATGACCAAACAAAAACTGAGAATAGCTACCAGAAGAAGTAAATTAGCAATGGTTCAAACATTGTGGGTTAAAGAACAATTAGAAAAAAACATTCCAAATATAGAAGTGTCTGTTGAGGCTATGGCTACTCAAGGCGATAAGATTCTTGATGTTGCCTTAGCGAAGATCGGTGACAAAGGTCTTTTCACTAAAGAATTAGAAGCACAAATGCTTCTTAACAAAGCTGATATCGCTGTTCATTCACTTAAAGATTTACCAACTAATTTACCTAAAGGTCTTACTTTAGGTTGTATTACAGAAAGAGAGAATCCTTCTGATGCCCTAGTAGTAAATAAAAAGAATGAAAGATATAAACTTGATACGTTACCTTCAGGCTCTATTGTAGGCACTAGCTCGCTAAGGAGACTTGCACAACTTAGATTTAATTATCCTGATCTTATTTTTAAAGATATTAGAGGAAATGTTATTACGCGCATAGAAAAACTAGACTCAGGAGAATTTGACTGCATTATTCTTGCCGCAGCTGGCCTTAAAAGATTAGGATTTGAATCTAGGATACATCAACTAATACCAAATGAGATATCTCTTCATGCCGTTGGGCAAGGAGCTTTAGGCATAGAATGCAAAGAAAATGATAAAGACGTACTTAAAATTATAAATACTTTAAATGATGAATTTACAAGCAAAAGGTGTTTAGCGGAAAGAGCCTTCCTAAGAACATTGGAAGGAGGTTGCCAAGTTCCAATAGGTGTTAATAGTGAGATTAAAAATAATGAAATTAATCTAACAGGCATGGTTGCATCAATTGATGGCAAACAACTTATTAAAGATAGTAGTTCAGGTGCTTTGCAAAATTCAGAAGAAGTTGGTATTAATTTAGCTGAAAAACTAAAGCAACAAGGGGCTGACAAAATATTAAAGGAGATATTTGAAAAGTTTAGATAACTTTGGTTTGCTTCTAGTTAATTAATTGAGGTTCAATTTCTTCTTTATATCTTAATTCACATTCTTTTATTGTTTTGCGAGCTTCTTCGACTCCGTGGAAACCATTTACATTACATGTTCCTGGTTTCTTTAAATCTTTATAATGCTCCCAATAATAAGTAGTTTCTTTTAACCAATGCTCTCCTAAATCTTTAAAGTGTTTAATATGATCTACTCTTTTATCATCCGATAATACTGCTATTATCTTGTCATCAACCTCACCACCATCATCAAACTTCATTACCCCAATTAACCTAGCTTCAACAATTGAACCAGGAACAAGAGGTTCTGTAACTGAAACTATTTCAATATCTAATGGATCACCATCTTCATCCCAAGTTCTTGGTATACATCCATATGCGAAAGGATAAGCCAAAGATGAATATCCAACCCTGTCTAATTTTAAATGACCTGTCTCTGTTATCAGTTCATATTTATTTATCGTATTAGAATTCAACTCTATTATTGTATTAACGATCAGTTCTTCTTTATCAACAAATGCATTTAAAATATGCAACAGATTGGGTGTAGTACGACTTGGATCTTGACTCAAATTTGCCATCTTTTAATTTAAATTTTTCCTATCTTACAACTTCATCTCAATCAAAATCTTTTAAAGTTATCATTCCAAATAATTGTTGTTAAGTGAATTGATTTTATCTTTTAAATAATTTATGAAGTAATCAGGTGATAAATTTTCACCACTAATTTTTTTTACTAATTCCATTGCATTTAAAGATCTTCCATAGCAATGAACATTTTCTTTAAGCCATTGAATGATTTTTTTATATTCTTTATTAGAAATTAAATCATCAATTAAACCAATATCACTTTCTAATGAATGTGAAATCTGAGCACTTATGAGATGACCAATTAAATAAGAAGGGAAATAACCAAATGCTCCTTCACTCCAATGAACATCTTGTAAACATCCTTCACTATCATTTGAGGGCTTTATTCCTAAAAGGTCTTGATATTGTTTATTCCACTCGTTAGGGAGATCTTTTGGGTCAAGATTACCTTCAATTAATTCAATTTCTAATTCAGTTCTAATTAAGATATGAAGCCCATAAGTTAATTCATCAGCCTCTACCCTATTTAATCCAGTTTCAAATTTATTTATTGATTTCCAAAAATCAAGATAATTTTTTAAGGGACAACCTTTATCTACAAAGTTACCAAAAAAACTCTTCGCAAATGATTTTGACTTTACTATCCTATTTTCCCAGAATAAAGATTGACTCTCATGAACAGCCATTGATGTAGCTTGGCCAAGAGGCCAGGAGAACCACTGATGAGTTTGAGCTGGTAAGCCTTGCTCGTAAATAGAATGTCCCCATTCATGAGCAGTAGCTAATAAACTTGAGAATGGTTCTCCTTTTACAATTCTTGTAGTTATTCTAAAATCTTTTGGGCCAAGTGTAATAGAAAAAGGATGAGGTGATTCTGCAACGGCAACTAATTCTTTTTCTCTCCCGAACTCATCTAATAACTTTGAACAAAGAAATTTTTGTGAATTTTGATTTATATCCCATTCTATTTTTGTAGATTCTTTTATATTTTCTAGAAGTAAAGGGATTGATTGCTTAAGAGGTTTAAAGATCTTTTCTAACAAATCTTTTGTTATATCAGGTTCATAAGGTTGTGCGAGTGTTTCCCAAGGAGTATATTTTTCTGACAATTGATTTGCCTCCTCTATACGTAAATCAATAAGTTCTTTAAAAAATGGAAGGAATATTTTATAGTCTGAATCATTTTTAGCTTGCTGCCAACTCTCATATCCCTTTGATTTTGCTCTTGCTAATTTCTCAATTAATTTAGGATCTAATTTTTTTTGTCTATCAAGTTCTTGGTTCAGAAGTTTAATATTTAAATTCTTATTAATTTTTTCATCTTCATCTTGATCTTCGCTATCATTCAGCTCCATTGCGGCTAATTTTATAAGCTCAGCAAATTCTTGTGATGAATTCCTTTTATGCAAATTTTTTGCAAGATACGTTAACTGTTCTGCTCTCCAAGATGAACCTTTTTTAGGCATTAAGGTATTTTGGTCCCAATAAAGGGTATTTTGTATAGAACCTAAAATCTGTGTTTCTTTTAAATAGGATCCTAGCCTATTCCAAGCATAATCCTTCAAGATAAACTCCTCAATATTTAATATATTAGGACAAAATTTTAGTGGTAAGCAAGAAATTTAAAAACTATATTGAGTAGTAAGAGTTTATAAGATGCTTTGAAGTAATTATTTATGGAACAAATTTTTTCAACTATGAAAATAACTACAAAAGGGGAAGGTTTTATTGATATTACAAAAAATTTAAATAAATTTTTAAAAGATAATAATTTATCTTCAGGCATTTTAATTTTAAGTTCTTTGCATACAAGTTGTAGCCTAATTATTAATGAGAATGCTGATCCTAAGGTTTTAATAGATTTACAGAACTATATAAAGGCAATAGTGCCATTCAACTCTTATCAGGATCTAAAGCAAAATAAAAAAGAAATTTATTATGAACATTATGAAGAGGGGGAAGATGATATGCCTGCACATATTAAAACTGCTTTAACCAATACTTCTCTATCTTTAAGTTTTAAAGATGAAAAACTTATTCTTGGAATTTGGCAAGCTATTTATCTCTGGGAACATCGTTTTGGCGAAAAGATTCGAACTTTAAACATTCATATTATTGGTGAAAGAATTTAAATTACTTATAATAGGAAAACCTTTTAAGTCAGAGAATGCAACCTTATTTATTAACAGATGAAGAATTGAAAGAACTTGGGCCCAAAATACCACAATGGGACATTTCTGAAAAACATATTAAAAGAGATTTTATATTCAAGGATTTTATTGAAGCCTTTTCATTTATTACAAGAGTTGCTTTATTATGTGAAAAATATAATCATCACCCTAATTGGGAAAATGTTTATTCAAAAGTAACTATTAGACTTACAACTCATGATATTGGAGGTATTTCTAATCTGGATCAATTAATGGCTTCTGAGATAAATAATTTAACTAATTATTAATTACAGATTGTAGATGTAATTTTTAAATAACTTTTAAATCAAAAAACATGACTAAAAAACTTTTACCAGTAACAATAATAAGTGGCTTTCTGGGATCCGGTAAAACAACTTTATTAAATCATATTTTAAAAAATCAATCTGGTCTAAAGACGGCAGTTTTAGTTAATGAATTTGGGGAGATTGGAATTGATAATGATTTAATTATTGAGACAGGAGAAGATATGATCGAATTAACTAATGGATGCATATGCTGCACTATTAATGGTGAATTAAAAAATACAGTCGAAAAGGTATTAGAAAAGTCAAAAAAGCTTGATTATTTAATTGTAGAAACTACTGGACTTGCAGATCCATTACCAGTAGCAATGACGTTTGCAGGTAGCGAACTTAGAGACAAAGTCAGATTGGATTCAATCATCACACTTATAGATGCTGAAAATTTTGATTTCAGTATTAAACCCTCTGAGATAGCTTATTCCCAAATTTTATATGGAGATATACTTCTCCTAAATAAATGTGATTTAGCTAGTGAAGAGCAGATAAATAAGATTGAACAAAAAATATTTGAAATCAAAAGAGAACCCCGAATTTTAAAATCTATAAATAGCGAAGTTAGTTTAGAAACCATTATAAGTGTTGGATTCTTTGAGACAGATAAATATAAATTCCAAGAAGATTCTGTAGAGAAAGAAATTGCAAATGAATCCCATGAACATTCACATCACTCCCATGAACATTCACATCACTCCCATGAACATACTGATGATCCTTCCAAAAATAGTATTGAAGGTTTTACATCCTTATCATTTCAGTGTAAAGAACCGTTTTCATTGAGAAAATTTCAGAATTTCCTAGATAACGAATTATCAAATGATGTTTTTAGGGCAAAGGGTATATTATGGTTTTTAGAAAGTGAAAGGAAACATATCTTTCATTTATCAGGAAAACGATTTTCACTAGATGATGATTTATGGGAAAGTGAAAAATCAAATAAAATAGTTTTAATTGGTAAAAATTTAAATCATGAAACTATTAAGAAGCAACTTTCTTCTTGCAGAATTATGAAACAAGAAGCAGAATAAGAATAATTTGTAATGTATTGGATAAAATAATTCGCCAATTTAAATTAATTGATTTCGCAGCTGTTTTTATTGCTTTAATAATTCTTCTGCCTATACTTAATTTCTTAACAGAGGGTATTGTAATTCTATATAAAGGTCAATTCAATCTAGGTCTAACAGGAAAAAAAGAAATCTTAGGTTCTATAAAGATCTTATTCTTAACTAGTTTAATCGGAGGAAGTCTCGGGATTCTAAATGGATGGTTACTCTCAAACTGCGAGTTTAGATTTAGGAAAATATTAAGAGTTTGTCAGCTTATTCCTTTGGCAGCTCCTGCTTATTTGATCACAGCTATTTTACAAGATTTAGCAAGTATTTTAGGCTATCACCTGACTGGCATGGGTTGGGGGGTACTAATACTTTCTATATCTACATATCCCTATGTTTTTTTATTAACTAATGAAAGTTTTAATAAATTTGGAGTTAATCAAATAAATGCAAGTAGAAGTTTAGGAGTAGGACCTTGGAAAAGTTTTTTTAAAATTGCTTTACCCATGGCATTACCAGCTTTAGTAACGGGAATAAGTCTTTCTTGCATGGAAGTAATGAATGAATTAGGTACTTTTGAACTTTTAAACATCCCAAGTATTTCAACAGGAATTACAGAAAGTTGGAATGTAGATGGGAATCCCAAAGGAGCAATCGGCCTATCTTTATTCGCTTTGTTAATCGTTTTTTCTTTGATATTACTTGAGAAATCTTCTAGAAATAAAACAAGACGTTGGAGCGAAAACCCCTCTTATAGTAATTCCCAGGGATGGAAATTAAGTAAATTTAGATCTATCTTTGCAATAATAATTTCTGCTTTTCCTGCTCTATTTTCTTTAGGGATTCCCTTTATTTGGGTTTTATTAAACATTGATCAATTACAAAGAGGTGTTTCCTCTGAATTATTAATACTGACTTTAAGAACAATTATACTTGGTCTTACTGCTTCTTTTGTCGCAATTGTTTTCTCTATAATTGTTTCGTTTGCGAATAGATGGAATAAAAGTCTCTTTATGAGATCTATTACTTTCCTCTCCGGGATAGGATATGCCATCCCAGGGACGGTATTAGCAATATCATTATTAACTTTATTTAATTCAAAATTTATTTTCATGCCAATTGTTTTGCTTATTTGGGGTTATGTAGATCGTTTCCTTACAATTTCAAAAGGATCATTGGACTCTGGATTAGAAAGAATTTCTCCAAATCTTGATGAGGCAGCTACAGGTTTAGGGGCAAATTGGACAAAAGTAATTAAAGAAATTCATATCCCGATATTGAAAGGACCTTTATTTATTGGTATTCTTTTGGTTTTTGTAGATACAATTAAAGAATTACCTATCACATTTTTACTAAGGCCATTCGACTTTGATACATTATCAGTAAGAATTTATCAATATGCGGGAGATGAGAGAATGGCGGAGGCAATTTTACCGGCAATTTTAATAACAATTCTTGGTCTTTTAGCATCAAGTACATTAATACCAACTTTAGAGCACAAAAAAGACTAGTCCATTTTAAGTATATTCCGAAGAAAAAAAGGCGTACTTAAAAATAAATCTGAGAAAGTAGATAACAACCTAAAATAAATCAAACTTTGTATTATGGCACTCTGAGACAAATCTTTACTCATCATAAAAAGAAAACTTGCCTCAAAAACGCCTATGCCTCCAGGAGCTGCTGGGATAACTAATCCTATAGACCAGGATAAACAAAAAGCTATAAATAAAGCAAAAATATCTTGTGAAGTATTTTCATTAAATATATTAAAACAAATTAAAAATCCAATAAATTTTGACAAAATAAAAAGTATCTCTAAAAATATAGTTTTTACTGGATATAAAGATTTTAATTTTATTTTTGAATAAAACTTTAATTTAGAATTTGGACTATTAAATATATTGATCTCTTTTTTCTGAAAAGACTCTAATTTGGACAAAACATAATAAATTAATTTCTTGTTTAAAAAAATTGATGGTATTAAAAAAACTATTAAAAAGGGAGAATAAAAGACACCAAATGAAACAAGTAAAAGTGAACATGACAGCATAATATATGGTTCTAAGAGAATTGAATAAAAAGACAGATATTTATTAGTTATCTTTTTTAAATAATTAAATCTCTCTGCAAAATGCCATATACCTCCAGGGATATATTTAAGACTATTAGTGAGAATATGTAGGGATGTAAAATTATAAGAACTTTTACTAAAACCAAGCCAAGATATAATATGTGACCATGCATAGGCATTAAGAAATATACTTAAAAAACAAAAAATAACAGAAAATATTATGTGAAATTTATATTTATATAGATCAAACTCTAATGAGATCTGATTGAAATTAACTTTTAAGCTGTTTATTAAGTAGATAATACTTATAAAAAAAAATATTTTTTTAAATAGTAAAAAGTTTAAATTTTCTAGGAAACCTTTAATATTTGTAATAGTTATATTTAATTTCATTCCCATTCTTCAAAAGGGATAAATTTACCCTTAGTATTATCAATCATACTTCTAATCTCATCAGCTGATTTGTTATATTTTTTTTGAAGAAATTTAATTTCATCATTTTCAGGTTTGAGTTTAATTTCACCATTTAATTTAATTACTTGCTTGAAATTTAATTTACCAAAAGATGTCTGGCATTGACCTTTTCTTCTTAATAAAGTCCATCGACCTTGTCTTCTTTCTCTTAAACCTATTGTGCTCGTTTGGGAAAACCATAAATCTCGGAAATATTCTTCTTTTTCAATCGGCAAAATAACTTTCATAGAATATCCAACTCTACCTTTCTTCATATTTATTGGATTATAAGAAACATCAAGTGCTCCTTTTTCTCTTAAGATTTCAACAAAAGAAGAAATATCTTCTGAGGATTGATCATCAATCCAAGCTTCTTGAATACAAATTTCTTGAAATTTGGGGCTATTAAATTTATTATCACTCAAAGCTAAGTTTCTATTGAAAGAACTTATATTTAGAATTCTTGTAAGATTTGGGAAAGAAAATTTTCTACTGCCTAATCCAACTCCATAAGAATTTATAAAATATTTAGATGGAGTTTCAAAGGAATTAACTAAAGTCAATAAAAGTGCAATCCCAGTCGGAGTTGCTAGCTCTCCATTTTCTAAATCAGAGTCGGCATAAACTGTCATTTTTTTTCTAGCTACAAGTTCTATAACAGCAGGTGAAGGGATTGACATTTTCCCATGTTCCGTTTGAACAAAACCTTTTCCTAATGTAGGAGTATTGCTGTAAATAAATTTTGGTCTTAAATAATGAAATCCTGCGCAGACTCCTACAATATCAATAATGGAATCAATTGATCCAATTTCATGAAAATGAACTTCATCAGGATCTATTCCATGAACCTTGGCTTCTGCTTCTGCTAACGTTTGAAATACACCTATAATGTTTTTCTCAAGCTCGCTTTTTAAGCTCCCTTTAAGAATAAATTCTTTAATGCTTCTCCAATCTCTTCTGTGTGAATTATCTAAAACCTCAATTTTAGCCTGAATGCCTCTAATAGATAAACTTTTGCTCTCATTAAAAGAAAGATTATAAAAGTTTTCTAGACCTAAAGAAATTAATGGTTCTTCAATAACATCCAGTGGAACTCCTAAGTCATTTAATGCCCCCAATAACATATCTCCAGATATTCCAGGAGAACACTCGATATAATATTCTTCCATAAGTTTTTAAATTGATTAATAATAATTTTTCATTGATTTGTAAGTTAATTATTTTCTAAAGATTTTCCTTCAATGACTTCATAACTTGTCAAATTTAGTGCATTCCCCTCTCTACTAGCATCTACGCTTACAAAAGTATTAATAAAATCTCTAGATATTTCTCCTTTTAGTGAAATCTTAAAAGAATTATTATTTTGTTTATTAAATTTATATGAGGATTTAATTTTTAGAACAATCTCTTTTGCTTTGGAATTAACATAAATTAATGTGCCCCTGATTGAAAAGAAATTATCTTTTAAATTCAATATATTTAGTAATTCTTCGTTATTTTTTGACACCTCCCCTTCTTCCTTATTTAAGTTATTAGGGTCCCAAATACCAGAAATTTGTAAGTGCAATTTTTCAGTATTCTTATTTCTAGGATAAACAATCCAATAATGACTTTTTTTTAAATCAACATATTTTTTTATCAATGGAATAGTTTTACCTAACACAACAGCATCTAATTGATTTCCACTTTTATCAGTAATTGAACCTTTATTTATATTTTCTTCATTAAGAGGTTTATATTCTCCAAATATTATTCCAATTGCTCTATTTTGCAATTTATTTGAAACTTGCTGAATGGGATTTCTAGTCATAAAATTTTTGAAGTATTTTTAATCAATTTGTTAAAAAAATTAGAAAGTTATTTACAAACTTTGCTTTTCATTAATCATATCAAATGATTTAATGGCTTCATCTATAGCATCTGATGGTTTGGTAGCTTCATTCATGCTGTTAGCTCTTCGAATCATTTCTACAAGTTGAAAAGGATTGGAAGGTAAATCTAAGTTTTTTTCTCCATCCACCTTGGTAGTATGGTTTATCTCTAACTCATTGGAAAGATAATTTTCTTCAGAATGAATTTTGAAATTTAAGAATTCAAATAATAAAGTTGAAAGTATTAAAGTTTTAAATAATAAATTATTTAAAAATAAATTTTTTGCTTTTAAGTTCAAAACTATTTTAAAAATCAAAACTCTGCTAATTTAATTTTACATAATATAGTCAAAATTTTGTTAATAGCATCCTGGAATGTAAATTCAATCAGAACTAGGCTCAATCAAGTAATAAATTTTATTGAGAGTTCAAAGATAGATGTCCTTTGCATTCAAGAGACAAAAGTGTCAGACGAGATTTTCCCATTAAAACCTTTTGAAGATTTGGGTTATAAAGTCAAATACTCAGGGCAAAAATCATATAATGGGGTAGCAATAATTAGTAAATTAGACTTTCAAGATTGTAGAATTGATTTCATAGGAGAACTCAAACTAGAGGAAGTTGATAATGAATATATTGAGCAAAAAAGAATTATCAGTGCTTTTATAAATGGTGTAAGAATTATCAATGTATATGTACCCAATGGATCATCTCTGATTTCCAAAAAATTTGACTATAAACTCAAGTGGCTAGAACTATTATCAAAATATTTATCTAAGCAAAGTGAAAGAGAAGAATTAACTTGCCTTTTAGGAGACTTTAATATTGCATTAACCAATAAGGACATTTGTGATCCAAACAAATATGAAGGTGGAATAATGGCATCAATATCTGAAAGAGAAGCACTAAAAAATATTCTTAAAAATAAATTTATTGATACCTTCAGGGTTTTTGAAAAAGATTCTGGATTCTGGAGCTGGTGGGATTACCGTAATAATTCATATGAATTAAATAAAGGTTGGAGAATTGACCATATATACATTAGTAATAACCTCTTACCAAACCTAAAGAGCTCAGTAATTGCAAGTGACCAAAGAGGGAATGAGCAACCAAGTGATCATGCACCAATAATAATTAACTTAAATTTCGATGAATTATTTGGAGAATATGACAATAATGATGATGACTTTTTTGAACTTTGAAATAAGTTTTGATTTTCCTAAGAAGTCAATAAATACTACTCATTGATAAGAAAATATGAAAAATTTCAAATTAAAATTAATCCTTTTGAAAAAAATTTATTTACAAAACAATTAATCGCGGTAAAAATATCATAATGTAGAATTTTAAATTGATTGACAAATTTTTCCCTTCTTTCTAATTTAGGTCATGGCACTTTTTCTAAAAAATTTCAATTGTTTATGTTTTGACTGATATTTTAAACCTAACAAATTCCAACCAAATATTTACTTCCGCTCAAGAATTGATGCCAGGAGGTGTAAGCTCTCCCGTAAGAGCTTTCAAATCAGTTAATGGTCAACCTATCGTTTTTGATAGAGTGAAAGGTCCTTTTGCTTGGGACATAGATGGGAATAGATATATTGATTACATTGGTAGCTGGGGGCCAGCTATTTGTGGTCACGCTCATCCTGAGGTTATAACAGCACTTCAAGAAGCCATCGAAAAGGGAACAAGTTTTGGGGCCCCTTGTATACTTGAAAACCAACTTGCAGAGATGGTAATTGAAGCTGTACCTTCGGTAGAAATGGTGAGATTTGTAAATAGTGGAACAGAAGCCTGCATGGCCGTATTAAGGCTTATGAGAGCTTTTACAGGCAGAGATAAAGTTATCAAATTCGATGGCTGTTATCATGGGCATGCAGATATGTTTCTAGTTAAAGCAGGATCTGGTGTGGCAACACTTGGTCTTCCAGACTCTCCTGGCGTCCCTAGAACTACAACATCTAATACTTTAACTGCTCCATATAATGATCTAGAAGCAGTAAAAAAATTATTTTCTGAAAATCCTGACGCTATATCAGGCGTAATATTAGAACCTATCGTAGGAAATGCAGGTTTTATTACACCTGAGCCTGGATTTCTTGAAGGATTAAGAGAACTCACCACCGAAAACGGAGCGCTTCTTGTCTTTGATGAGGTAATGACTGGTTTTAGAATTAGCTATGGGGGAGCTCAACAAAGATTCGGAGTTACACCTGATTTAACAACATTAGGTAAGGTTATAGGAGGAGGATTGCCCGTTGGAGCTTATGGCGGGAGGAAAGATATTATGTCTATGATCGCTCCTGCAGGACCTGTCTATCAGGCTGGCACTTTAAGCGGCAATCCTTTAGCTATGACTGCAGGGATAAAAACCCTAGAATTACTTAAGCAAGAGGGCATCTATGATAAACTCGAATCAACAACTTCAAGATTGATTGAGGGTATAAAGCAAGCAGCAACTAATAATGGGATAAACATAAATGGGGGCAGCATAAGTGCAATGTTTGGTTTCTTTTTATGCGAAGGGCCAGTTCGAAATTTTGAGGAAGCTAAGAGTACCAACTCTGAATTATTTGGGAAACTCCACAGAGAAATGCTAAACAGAGGAGTTTATCTTGCACCAAGCTCATTTGAAGCAGGATTTACATCTTTAGCACATAGTGATGAAGAAATTGATCAAACGCTTGAAGCATTTGACCAATCATTCAAAGCAATTAAAAATTAATATTTATAGTTTTCTATCTATTTCCCCCAACAATAACTGGAGGATTACCACCTGAAGTTCCTGGTAAACCAGGAACTACTTGTGTTCGACCATCCCATTTGTCTAGAAAAAGCTTAAAAAGAACTTGATCATTCAGTCCTTTGTTTAAAGTTTCATATCTTAAAGCCTCTTGTTCCGCAATTTCAACTTCTGTTTTAGCTCTTAGAAGTAACTGCCCAGCAATTTGCTTTTGCTCAATTGCTGCTCTATATTCCTCCGCAATTTCTAATCCCGTAAGATCTAAACTTTTAACATCAACATAATCAAACGAATTTAGTTCATTAGCTACGGTATCAGCAACTTTTTCAGAAATAACATTAAACTCAGTTGCTATAGTCTCCAATTCATATTGAGAAAAAACTGATTTAAGAGCTTTTAGTAAAGATGGTTGAACTATTTTCTGATAAACATCAGTATTCCTGTTAGCAATTGTGGCAAAAATTCTGCCAGCTTCATTTGGCTTTACTGAATATTTAATTGTTGCAGTTGCTCGAATAACTTGGAGATCTTTCGTTAGAGTTTCAAATTTTTCAGGCTGAACTTGAGTTTTCACATCAAAGGGAAAAACTGATTGGATGAAAGGAATTTTTATATTTAATCCTGGTCTCCTTGATCCACCGCTTACCTTTCCAAGGGTAGTAACAACTGCCACCTGGCCTGAAGGAACGACGAAAAGAGCCTGTGTTAAAAGTAAAAATCCAGTGAAAGATAAAACGATTAATAAAGTTGCTGTTCCTCCGGGACCACTTGGAGTAACATTTTTAAAAGACGTAGACATTTAGTAGGTTTTTTTATAGATCATATTTAAATAAATTAATTATTGCATTAATAAATTATTTAATTTAAATATATTTTTAAGAATTGATTTAAATATTAGTTGTTCGAAATTTAAGAGGAAGTCTTTATTTTACAAAGAAGTAGTAAATAAAGATTTTCATCAATCTCTCTAATATCATATTCGGTTGGTAAAACTCCATGTTTATGTTCATGAGCTGCCATCCAACAAAATTTCTCCAATTCATTAATATTAAAACGTGGATAATTTCTTATTTTGGAACATAATAATTTAATTAATGAATCTGAATAATCCGGCATTTTAATAGGTAAATAAAAGAAGTTTTTTATTAAGATATTAACGATAATTATTTGTCTGAAGGGGTATTCCTAAATTCTCTTCTAAATTTTCTAACATTTTGATAGCTTGTTGGAGATCATTTTTACTTTTGCTTGAAACTCTTAAACTTTCTCCCTGGATACTCACGTTGATCTTCTTGATTTGATTCCTCAACTCCTTACTAATTTTTTTAGCAGCTTCTTGATCAAGACCCTTTTTAAGTTTTATATTCTGCTTAATTTTATTACCACTGATTATTTCAATTGTTTCAAAGTCAAAAATCATCAAAGATAATTTTCTTTTAGTTGCTTTTTGCCTAAGGATATCTAAAACAGAATTAAGCGTTAGTTCACTATTTGTAGTTATAGATATATTTTCTTTATCTAGCTCTAATGAAGTATCTGTATCTTTTAGATCATACCTTTGAGAAATTTCTCTTCTGACCTGGTCAAGGGTATTGACCAATTCTTGTTTATCAAAATCCGAAACTATATCAAAAGAAAAATTTTCAGCCACTTTAAATTTGTCCTGCTATTTTAATTATTACCTAAAATAAAGTTTCAGATAAAAAAAATTTTTTAAATTTTAATCAAAAAACAATAAACTCACCAATTTACCCATATCTTCTGCACATCTACAGCTATTTAAAAGTGTTTCACTGTCATGAAATGCGAAACAAATCAATTGATCACATCTATTGATAATCTCTTGGTTACATAAGCTACTTGCTAGAGGTAAAGGTAGCTCGTCATTCTCACTCTTTTCAACTAAGTGCATAACTCTCTCAAGTTGTGTTTTTATCTCTGGTACTTGTCTATCTAAGCTTTGAGGAAGTAATACTGTTAATAAAGAAGGATTAATATCTAATACTGCTCTTATAACAGCTGCATTCACACCCTGAGATCCGGAAGTGATAATAGAATGCCCCTCCTCTGCAAGTGAACGAGCAATAAGCTCAATTAAATGAATATCTACCACAGGTACATGCCTAGTTCCTAGAAATGCAATTTTTCTTTTACCGTTATCCTGAAGCTTCGCAAGTTCTTGAGCGAGCGTATCAACATTTTCAGTAGAGGGGAGATCTAGAGAACGACTCAAAATAAACTAAGTAATATATTTTGAAATTAGCAATAATCTGAAAAATTGCAGTCAAAATCAATTTTTTCCAAAATTCTTTTTATATTTACATTCTCTTGAACCAATTGAATCGCATAGGATGCCTTTATTGATTCATGAAGTCTTACATGCCCAAATGCCTGCTCAATTACTTCAACGCAAGATAGAGTATCCTTGTCTACTTTTAGAATTGGGACTTCTAATTCTTCTGCTCTATGTATTAATTGCGTTAAAGGATCACCAATACCCGTCAAGATAAGGCATTGGGTAGAAGCTTCCAGTGCAGCCAGTTGAATATCAGTTCTATCAGCACCAGTAACAACTGCCATATTTCTTCTTCTTCTAAAGAATTCCATCGCAGAATTAACACCCATTGCTCCAATACTTAAAGTTTCAACCAATAACTGATTTTTATCTGGACAACAAATGACCTTTGCATCTAGTCTTCTAATTAGTTCTCCAACAGTCACACTTCTTAATAGGGGGGACTTAGGCATTACTCCAAACACTTCTATACCTAAATCATTAAGCGATGGTATGATCGTTTTTTTTATATTTTCAACATCACTAGGAATTACAGCATTCAAAACCGCTCCTGCAAAATATTTACCTAATTGATTTTTTGCATCTAAAAGGCTGTCGACACTTTTACTATCTTCCCAAAGATTAACAACAAGCACTTTTGAGTTTAAAGCTTTCGCTAATTGAGGGAGACTCAATCCATAAACTAATCCTTCATGAAGACTTCCAGCAGCCTCAAGGATATTTAAACCATCGAAATCATCTTTAATTAGTTCTTTAATTTGCTCAAACCCCCTTCCAGGGGTCAAATCTTTATTCGCAATTCTCTTTTCTGCTGATATATTATCTAAAAGTCCCACAGATGATATTAAATTTTTTTCATCGATTCCTAAATTTGAACTTATAAATTTCACATCATCATCAATCAAACCTTCATAAGCCATAGAAGGAAGATTAGTTAGTTCTATACAAGTGGCTAATGGCTTTCCTAAACGCACTTGCTTTTTATTAGAAATAATCTTTTTTGCAATACCTAAAACTAGCGCCGACTTACCACTAAATGGTTCACATGAACCAATTAATAATATATCGCTCATAATAAATTACTATCCCTAGGTTTAGGTTAGTGTTTTTCCTTCAAGTATTCAATTAATTATTTTGGACTAGTAATCAAATTAATAACTTAATCATTACTAAAAAATTTCAGTAAAAATATTATCGTATATATTGATATATTAAATAAATTTATAGTGAAACACAAAAAAGTAATTGGTATAACTGGTGCAAGCGGTTCACTAGGTAAGGCTTTAACAAAAAAGTTTAAAGATAATGGTTATTACGTAATTGGTTTTACACACTCAAAAGTTGAAAATAAATCTGATTTATCTGGACCAAATGAGTGGATTTATTGGGAATGCGGAAAAGAATATTTACTTAAAGAAAATTTAAAAAAGATCGATATCCTAATTTTAAATCATGGGATTTATAAGGAAAATATTCAAAATTTAGACTTTGAAAAATCACTTGATGTGAATGCAATCAGTAAACTTAAAATTTTTAATATTTTTAAGGAGAACGTGATGCAAATTAAAGATGAATCTCCTTCTAAGGAGATTTGGATTAACACTTCGGAGGCTGAAATACTTCCTGCTTTAAGCCCGGCATATGAAATCAGTAAATCATTAATAGGAAAATTAATAACATATCAATATAATTTTCTTTCAAAAAATGAACGTCAAAAACTAAAAATTAGAAAAATTATTATTGGCCCTTTTAAATCAAAATTAAATCCTATTGGTATCATGGATGCTAATATTGTAGCCCTTCTTATTTATTTTATTTCAAAATTAAGGTTAAATCTAATAATTATTACTCCTAATCCAATTACATATCTAATTTTTCCATTAAAAGAAATTTATTACTTTCTTTACTATAGTTTTCTTAAATTCCTCAAGCATAATTAATTCAACTAAAAATTCCTGTCAGTTAGTATTTCAACTCCGTCAGTTAAAACTACAATTGTGTGTTCCCATTGAGAAGATAATTTGCCATCTTTAGTAACTACGGTCCATCTATCATTAAGTGTTTTGCAGAATTTACTTCCTTGATTAACTATTGGCTCAATAGCTAAAGTCATTCCTTCCCTTAACACTATATTAGGTAACTCTTTGGTCCTAAAGTTAAATACTGAAGGTTCTTCATGAAGATTTCTTCCTACACCGTGACCAGTATAATCTTCAACAACACTATATCCTGCTAATTTAACAACATCTTCAATTGCTCCAGCAATATCTAAAAGTGTATTTCCAGCTTTTATTTTTTTTATTCCTGCAAATAAAGCTTCTTGAGCAACATCACTAATATTCTGAACCTCTTTTTTTACAGGGCCTACGCATAAAGATATACAGCTATCTCCATGATAGCCATTTAAAAAAGCTCCTGTATCAACTTTAAGCAGGTCTCCCTCTTTAATGATTTTATTTTTATCAGGAATTCCATGCACTACCTCATTATTAATACTTGAACAAATACTACAAGGAAATCCTTGATATCCTTTAAAGCTTGGAACAGCTCCCAATTCGCGAATTCTTTTCTCAGCAAAATCATCTATATCTTTCGTGCTAATTCCAGGTTTTACAAAATCTTGAACTTCTCTTAAAACTGTGGCTACTACCCTGCTTGATTTTTTCATTAAGTTAATTTCACGAGATGACTTTATCTCTATACCTCTTCTGCCCTTAATAAAGGGTTCTTGATCATATGACTTGGATTTATTTTTATTTAATAAAATTTCTGCAAAATGTTTCATCGGAATTAGTAAAGTTTTAGATTTAAAGTATTTGAAATTAGCAACTTTGCTTAAGACATTTTAAATCTAAGAATTATAAGAGATACTAAAAAAAAAGATATCTTTATTAATGTTATGAAATTAAATAACTTTTTGATATTTTAAAATACTTAAATTTACTAAGCTAAGCATTTCCCAAAAACAAATGGCTTAATCTTTGTAAAATTTATTGGATAATTTTTAAATTCTAAATGTCTTTTTTATTTTGAAATTAATAATTAAATATTTTCGAAAAAAAATAATTTCTAAAAAAAGGTTTCTAAAAGCGAGCCAAGAGGTTAAAATATTAACTTGTATGAATTTAAGAGCCCATGACAAAAGATAAAAAAACAAATGAGTCTAAAAGCATTGTTGAAAATGATGCTAAAAATAATATTGAAATTAGTGACGAGGCCTTTGAAAGCAAAAGCGAACAAGTCATTGAAAGAAAAGCCTCAATTAACCTTATGGAAGATTTTGAAAATTCACAATTAAAAAAAGAAATACCAGAAATTTATGTTGGAGACACTGTTAAGGTTGGGGTAAAAATTACAGAAGGTAACAAAGAGAGGGTGCAACCTTACGAAGGAGTTGTCATAGCAAAAAGGCATGGAGGACTAAACAAAACCATTACGGTAAGAAGAATTTTTCAGGGAATAGGGGTAGAAAGAATATTTATGCTACATAGTCCGCAAGTTGCCTCTCTAAAAGTTGAACGTAGAGGTAAAGTAAGAAGAGCTAAACTATTTTATCTAAGAGATAGAGTAGGGAAAGCTACACGCGTGAAGCAACGCTTCGACCGTTAGGGTTGTAAAGTAATTTAAGCCTTCAAGTCGAATAGGCGCTTATAATCAAACTAATGCGCCGTTAGTTCAGTTGGTAGAACGCAGGTCTCCAAAACCTGAT